>Ga0316206_1000137_pt1 | contig 144032 bp, 146 predicted proteins | sample 6monthpyrite_MG_FD_204942 | JGI IMG/M metagenome (GOLD analysis project Ga0316206, IMG submission 204942) | Microbial mat bacterial communities from mineral coupon in-situ incubated in ocean water Damariscotta River, Maine, United States -... | ecosystem: Environmental > Aquatic > Marine >... | reverse complement strand
CTACCGCTTCTTCTTTATATTCTTTAGAATACTGTTTATATGTTCGTTTCTGACTCATTCTGACACCTTAATAATTGATTAGCATTATCTCTTATTAAAGTGTCCGGTGCTATTAGACCACTACAAGGATAAGGAGGACGGACATTAAGGATAAAATGCTTTTTTATTAGATATCAAATGCATTGAGTTGATCATCTGTTAGAGGATTAAATAATAGGACTCTCAGCATTAGGAAATGGCAGCATTTCAGGCGAATGCTCATCTTGAAAGTCACCTACTTTGGCTTCAATTCCCTCTATATCTTCAAAGCGTGCAATATGGTACAGGGCATCACCTTCATTCACTAATGGCAGGTTGGTTCGACCAATGACGATGCCACTGTAAGGGGTAATGACATTTACTTCCAGGTCGCCAAAAGGGTCAGCGACTACGCCGAGTAAGGTGTTTTTTTGTACGCGGCTTCCAAGTCCTACCATCGCTCTTAATATGCCACTGTCGGGTGCGCGAACCCAGGCACTTGAACGGGCAACAACCGATTCAAATTTTTTCTTAGGTGGTTTCTTCTTTGCTGGAAGCATTTCCAGCTCACGCATTACGTTGATAATGCCTTGTACGCCTGCGCGTATAGATACTTCATCAAAACGTAAGGCTTCGCCTGCTTCGTACAACAACATGGGTATGCCATATTCCGCTGCCGATTCACGTAATGAACCATCGCGCAGGTTGGAAGAAATAATCACCGGGACATCAAACGCATTAGCTAATCTTGCGGTTTCTTCATCATCTAAATTGGCGCGAATTTGCGGTAGGTTTGAACGATGTACCGCACCCGTGTGAAGATCAATTCCATGTGTACTCTGTTCGACTATTTGCTGCATGAACAGGTGGGCAAGTCTTGAAGCCAGGGGACCTTTTTCTGTACCCGGAAACGATCGGTTCAAGTCTCGGCGATCAGGTAAGTAGCGCGAATGGTTAATAATGCCATGTACATTAACCATAGGCACAGCAATGATGGTTCCATTTATGCGTTTTAATACCGGTAGCTTGAGTAAACGGCGAATGATTTCTATGCCATTAATTTCATCACCATGAATAGCCGCACTGAGAAATAAACGTGGCCCGGCTTTTTTTCCGCTTATAACATGCACAGGCATGCTCATAGGTGCATGTGTATACATACGTCCCGTAGGCAAGTCTATTGTTGCTCGTGTACCTGGTTCAATGGTTACGCCATTGATCACAGTGGGCTGATTTTTCATGAAAATTAACCCTTGCCTTTGGTTTTGGTTTTATGGGGTTTGGCATTTTTTTCAATAAATTCAATAATCATGCTCGCGACATCTTTACCGGTTGCATTTTCTATACCCTCAAGGCCGGGAGAAGAATTCACCTCCATAACTAAAGGTCCTTTTTCAGAACGCAGTAAGTCAACACCCGCAACATTCAGCCCCATAATACCAGCGGCCTTAACTGCAGTGGCACGTTCAGCGGGTGTGATTTTAACTAATGAGGCGCTGCCACCACGGTGCAGATTGGAGCGAAATTCTCCCGCCTGTGCCTGACGTTTCATTGCCGCAACGACTTTGCCACCTATAACCAGGCAGCGTATATCAGCACCGCCAGCCTCTTTTACATACTGCTGTACCATAATGTTTGCTTTAAGCCCCATGAAGGCTTCGATAACACTTTCTGCGGCTTTTTTAGTTTCCGCTAATACCACACCGATACCCTGAGTACCTTCCAGTAACTTTATAACTAAAGGCGCACCACCAACCATTTTGATCAAGTCCGGGATATCATCAGGGTCATGAGCAAAGCCCGTGTTCGGCAGGCCGATACCTTTACGTGAAAGTAATTGCAAAGAGCGCAATTTATCGCGAGAACGAGAGATGGCAACAGACTCACATAAAGGGAATGCGCCCATCATTTCAAACTGGCGTAATACCGCCGTGCCATAAAAAGTAACCGAGGCACCAATCCGCGGGATGACGGCATCAAAGGGTTCAAGTACGTTGCCTTTATAATGAATTTCCGGTTTGTTAGATGCCACTTCCATATAAGTGCGTAACACATCAAGCACTACGGGCTCATGGCCGCGTTGTTCACAGGCTTCAATTAAACGACGTGTAGAATAGAGTTTTTTATTACGAGATAAGATTGCAATCTTCATATTTGGGCCTTTAAGATTATTATTCAGCTTCTGGTGGTTTGCCAAGCATGTAAGATTTACCTGGATTAACGATGATTTTTCGCTTCATGGCCGTGCGGCCTAGCAACATACGAAACAGCATAGTGTCTCGGTTTGTTAAGGTCAATTCAATCGGCCATTGCTGTCCATCTATCTTCAGTTGCGTGCAGATGACATAACGTTTCTCTTTATGGCCACCCGAGTCGGTCACATTGCGTTCATCGAGAACTTTGGTTTCACAGAAAATTTCTTCGTCGCTATCATGCTGGTTGGGGTGCATACCAAAACGTACCCATTGTTCATTATCTTTTGTAAAGGGTTCAACACTAAATGCATGCAGGCATGAGGTTTTTGCGCCGGTGTCTACCTTCGCTTTAATGTGTGTTAAACCGAGCTCGGGTAATGAGCACCATTCTCGCCAGCCAACGGTTATTTGCGGTGAAGTCATTTTTGTTTGTCCTGATTAATCTGTTTTGTATAGTATGCTTAAATCGTTGTTTGTAAATAATATATTCTTATTAATTGCTATATGGCCAGTTACTGTCGGGAGTTCGTAACTCCCGGTGTTTGAAATAAATTCAGAGCCGTGTCACAAGCGTTTAACGATCAAAAATATATAACAGATCGGCTCCCTGATATTCACCACTTTCGGCTTTGAGTTGCCATTTTTCAGAGATGCTATAGCGCACGGTTAGCGTATTGATGGTTTCGATCAGGCCAACACCGTAACTGATGTAAAGTTTTGGAGATAAATAACGCCCCACTACCAGTGATGCCTGTTCGCTGGTATCGCTACTCTCGACGCGCATTTCATCCAGGCCAAAGCGGTCGCCCAGGGTTCGAGCAAGATAATCACCGCCACTCAGGCTTAATGCCAGGGCCGCTTTTGCCATCATCTCACCGTCTTCGCCAGAGGTGCTTTCCATCGGACGACCCAATAACAGGTAAGCCAAGGCATCGGTTTGTCCCATTGTAGGTATCGAAAACAGTTCCAGTTGTGGCCGGTTTAAACTGCCCTTAACCTTGATGCCAGCGGTTACATTGTTTGTGATGCGTACCGCGCGAATATCCAGCCCGGGGTTGGTTAAGGGGCCACCTGTATAGAGCAGGCGACCGTGTTCAACATCCAGCCTTTGTCCATAGGCGCGGTAGCGACCTTCAGGAATATTAATTTCACCCGTAGCCCTTGTTAGCTGCCCCGGCACATCTTCCACTAATAGATTACCACCGAGCCTGCCTTCAAAACCATAGCCATATAAACTCACCTGTTCACCCAGAGTCAGACGAACCTTAGAGATGACCGACCACTTTTCCTGCGTTGCCTGTTCGCCACCAATAATCACGGCATCATCGGAAATTTGTGCTGCAGTGGTGATGTCTTTGGGTTGCAATTTAGCATAGGGAATATCGATACCACCGCTAATATTGATCTCGTGATGTTGCAGCTTAATGTGTAAATCAGGTGATATCATTACGTGGGCATCGGGGATTTTTGAGGCCTCAAACCGCTTACCCTTAATGGATGCTACTGTAGGCCATCCGGCCTCTTTATCCAGTGAGGTTTGGCTCTTCATGGTGATTTCACCTTCACCAGAATGGGCATTGAGAGTGAGTATTATCTTTTCAATGCCATCACTTTGGGCATTTACGTTAATCTTATTAATCGCCAGGCCGAGGCGCGGAATGCGAAATTCTCCCTTAAGTAAATGTGCATTACCGCTGAGACTGGGGTGGGCCAGTGTTCCATTCGCGGTAAGGTCTAATGCGAGCTCACCTTTAGGACTCTGTACTTCTGGCAGCAAGGCCTCGACTAGTCCGAGGTCTCGAACAACGAGTTGTGCCTGTGCATTAACTTTTTGCTGGCCGTTGAGCGTAAGTAGCTGAGCGCCGGGCAAATCTGCGTTTAGCAGCAGATGATCATTATTGCTCATAGTGAGACTGGCATTTGTTTTTATGCCCTGATCATCCAGTGAAATTTCTGCGTTGCTAGCCTGATATTCCCAGCTGTCCTGTTCGCCTTCTACGAGAGGATAATTGATTGTGCTCGGCGGCAGTCTGAAGTGGGCATGCCCGGTTAGTTTATTGCTACCCTGCAGCTGCAGCTGGGCACCGATATTGACCACACCTGCTAATGTTAGATCTGCAGGTAACCATGGATGCAGTAACTTTAGCGGCAGGTTATTGGCTTGCAGCACGGATTGCCAGTTGTCATATTGGCGGTTTACTGAGGTGCATAAACTGGCCTGTTTATGGTTATGCCAGCATAGCGGGTCTGACTGTAAAATATCTTTGCTGATGGTGAGTACGGCTGGGTTTTTTAATTGCCAGTTATCGTAGAGAGGGCTTTGGATATCTACACTCTCTATCATTCCGTGCCAAACTTGTGCGTCAACTTTGCCCTTTAGGCTCATAGTTGCATTGGCTGATTCCGTAGAGAGCCCCGCCTTTAATGTTTGTTTGTCGGCGCTGATATCCAGTGTTTTTAATGTAAGCTCTTTAAATTTAAGTCCACTGGCCATCACGCGGATGTCTATTTGTTGCAAGGTGGACATATCCAGTGCCACGTTTGCATCTAAATCATTAATCTCATATCCCGGCAGACTTAATGCCTTGCCATTAATAACACCTTTAATAAGCGGTGCCTGCAGCGGGCCGCTAAGCTGCCCAGAAGAATTTAGCTGACCTTGTGCCAGTGGGTAAAGCTCGGCCAGATTTTTTGTGTCGATACTCCAGTGTAGATTGAGGGCATCGCCTACTTGGCCTTTTGCACTGAGCTGAGAGGTAGCTGAATGAAGTTCTAAATGATGGATATCCAGGGCATTATTTTTCCAGCTGAACAGGCTGTTTGCCGTCAATGGATAACCACGTAGATTGCCTGTTAAATTAACTATTTCGGTATCGATAATTAGCCTGTCGTTTTCAATTCGACCACGGTTGACCAGTTTTGCCTTGAGCTGGCCAGGCCATTGTGGCCATAGCGCACTGGGGTTGATATCGGTGGCATTGATCTCGGCCTGCCAACTTAACTGGGGCGACCAGTTGAGTTTACCCGTGGCATTGGCCTCACCATGGAGCGCGGTGACGCGTAGAGACTTTACGTTTAGCCCATCGAGATTGCCCTCCGCAGTGGCATACCAGGTGGAGGGTGGGGCCTGTGCCCAGGGGCGATCCGTGCTTAGATTAAAACGGTATTTATCGAGGCTGCCATCGATAGTTCCCTGACCATTTTCGCTGTGGAAGACGGAACCATCGGTTAATGGCCAGCGCAGCTTTTGCCAGTCTAGTGCCAGCTTGATATTGCCGCTTTTGTTATCGGGCATCCATTGGCCATGTGCATTGATGAGTGTATCGCTAACGGGGGAGCGCAGCATCAGGCGGTTAATCTGCAGGCTATTGTCGATGAGTCGTTGCACTTCGAAGTCGGCATCAAAGGGACCAATGTCGGCGCTTTTTCCATTCAACTTACCCGTGATGGTGGCGCTATTTACATCGCCCTTTGCCTGTAGATTGAGTGCGCCACTCAGGTCTGGTCCGCCGGTGATAAGTTGCATGGTATTAAATGTGCTTACATCAACTTCCGCCTGCCAGTTCATACTCTTTAACAGGTCATTAATTTTACCATCAAGCCTTAATTCCAGTGGGCCACTTAAGTGCTGTTGAATGCGCGTGGTTTTAACATTGCCGGACAATTGTCCGCGGCCTGAAATTTGCGCCTTAGTAGGCAATGTGGTTTGCCATTGTATGTCCAGCTTATGCGGATATTTACCGCTCGCCTGCAAATTTCCGTTGATTGTTATATCGAAGTTGTCGGCATTGATTTCGAGCGATTTAATATCCAGTTGACTAAATACAGAAGAGGCATTCAGCTTGATTTGATTCAGTTCGATGCGTTGCTCGTTTTGCAGGATACTTAAGCCATCAATCTGCGCGTTGTTTAAGGCTATTCGCCAGGGTAGGTGAATATCGGGCAGGGATAGTGGCTGATTTTGTAGGCTTTTATCGCTGCTCGGTAAGCTAATGCTGAGGGATTGAATGCGCACACGACTGATATCGACATGGGCTAGCAACAGCGCAGTGGGCTGCCAGTCGATTGTTATCTGTGCGGCCTGAATGAGGGTGCCATCCTGTTTATAGCTCACGTTCTTTAGGGTGATGGGGCCGAGCAGTTGCCCCTCCAGTTTACCTATTGTGAGTTCAACTGGCAGATAGGCCCCGGCCTGTTTTTGGGCCCAGTGCAAGCCACTCTCGGTCAATATTAGCCACGAGAGTAGCATCAGCGGCAGCAGCACTAAAAGAGTGATAGAGATGAAAACGAGCCGTTTCACAGGTCGGGCCCTATAGTGATGTGTAGCCGCCAGGGTTGGCCATCCTGGCTGACGGCACTCGCCAAATCAACACGCAACATACCCACCGGAGATTTCCAGCGCAGGCCGAAGCCTGCACCGCGTTCCAGTGGGTCACTTAAATTGTCGATGGCGTTACCACCGTCATAGAAGAATGCGATTCCCCATTTGCTATCAAAGTTGTGTTCAAACTCTATGCTACCCACCATCAGGTACTGGCCGCCCACAACGTCGCCGTCTGCATCCTCTGGGCCAAGTGACTGATATGCGTAGCCACGTACGCTTTGAGCACCACCCGCAAAAAAGCGTACAGACGAAGGTAGTTGATCGAACTCATTGGTCCAGGTGCTACCAAGTGTGCCGCGGGCGATGATGCGGTTATACGGGTTTATCGAGTTAATGGCCTTTATACTCGATTGAAGTTGGAAAAAGTCGCTGTCGGAAACCAGTTTTTTACTCGCGCCGCGCAGGTCTATATCCAGACGCAGACCGTCAATCGCGTAAATAAAATTGTTGCCCCAGACGCGGCTCCAGTTGATACCGGGCAATAATAAGGTGGAGGTGCCACTGTCATCGGCAATGACATAATCTTCTTGCTGGTAGTTAAGTGAAATGGATTCGCGCCAGGCATTGCGACTACGTTTGAGGCTGGCGCCAATGGTACGCACAGTGCTCTCAGTACTGTCGGTTGTTTCATTAATGACACCGGCACTGTAAATCATCTGGTCGGTACGCGGGTTAAGCACGGGTACGCGGTAATGAGCAGCCAGGCTATAACCGATTTCAGAAATTTTGGCTTCCGTATCGAAACGATGCCCTTTGCTATTTACGCGGGGCATTTGCCAGCCGAATTTTATGCGTGCGCCGGTATCACTTCCGTAACCTATCCCGGCACTGAAGCGATGAGTCCTGTGTGGTTTTAGCATTACGTTGAGAGGAATGTGATCACTATCTTGCTGCGGATTGCCGGGTGAAACTTCTACCGTGCGAAAATAATCGCTATCATTGAGCGCCTGCTGAAAATCAATGAGCTCATTTAAATCGTAGGGAGAATCTGGCTTGAAAGGGATGTAGCGACGTAAAAAGTCGTCATCGAGTATATCTTGTTTTAGATTTACTTCGCCAAAATAATAACGTTGGCCCGCGTCATAGTTAAGGTAAATACGCGCCTCATACGCATCGAGATCAATCTCTACCCGGTGCTCAATAAACCGGGCATTAAAGTAACCCAGCTCTGATGATAACTTTGCCATCTCCCTTTTAAAATCTTCATATACAACATGATTAAACACCTCCCCCTTAGCTAGCTTAAGATTTTGCAGTAATGTTTTATATTCTGCCTCTTCACTTATACGTTTGCTGATAGTGAAGTTAAACTCACTAATGAGTAAGGCCGGGCCGGGATCAATAGTATAGATTGCCTGCCAGTGTCCCGGTGTTGGCTGTGTTAAATCTTTTTTAATAACCGGCAGGTAATAACCAAAAGGCTGTAATGCCCTGCTTATTTCTTCAGGTGATTTATTATGCAGACGACGTATACGCCCTTCGCTAAGTAATAGATGTTCTTTATATTGTTCGATGCTCAGAAACTGACGAACATTATCTTCCAGAGGTTTATCAATGCCATTGATCACCACATTGACATTAGACTGTGCATATAAATTTGTAGTGAATATGCAGGCCGCGAGGCCAAGCAATATTAGATGCACTATTCGCATGCTGATTCTTTAAACCTGTCGACGCTTAGTCTGGTTGAGTGTGGCTAACACTTTGAATCGGGAAGGGCGCTGTTGCACTTCCGGTATATATAGTGCGATGAGGAAATGGAATTTCTATGTCCTGTTCATCAAAGGCATTTTTTATTTCCTCATGAATACTATTTTTTAATTCTAGAAATTTTTCCCGCTTAGCCCAAACTGAGTATTGAATATCCAGTGAGGATTCACCAAAGGCCTGAAAAATATAAAGGGGTTTGGGTTCTTCCAGACAGAGGGGGTTTTTATTGGCTACTTCACCGAGTACGGCACGCACTTTTTTAAGATCTTCTTTGTATGCAACGCCAAGTAATATATCTAATCGACGAATCGGAAAACGGGTGAGGGTGGTGACTTCTGATTTGATTAGCGTTTCATTTGGAATGCGTACAAACAAATTATCAAAGGTGCGTAGCTTGACGGAAAGCAGATCAATACCGAGTACCTCCCCGGTGGTGGTACCAATACGAATGACATCGCCAATGCTAAATGAGCGTTCTGCCATGAGGAATAAACCACTAATTAAATTCGAAGCGGATGTCTGTGAGGCAAAACCAACGGCAACGGTAAACACACCTGCCGCGCCGAGCAATACGCTGAGATTGAAACCGAGCTGATGTAGTGCAGAAACCAGAAACAGAATAAGGATAAGGTAATAGCTTCCGCGTTTGAGAAGCATGGCTCGGTGGTTATCCATCTTATCGCCAACGGTTTTTAAAAGTGCCGAACTAATGAGCTTGGCGGCAACAAAACCTATGGCAATGAGAATAACGGCGCGTGTGATATTCCACGCCTGCTCGCTGTTTATAAAGTTGACTAGATCAGCCCAGAATTCATTCATAATTATTTCCAGTTCTATAGCTAGCTGAATACGGTGTTAAAGGCACGGAACAATACACTGCTATCGACCCTGTTACGGGGTTCGCTTAGTTGTATTACTGGTTGCACATCATCGGGTAATGTATTTTCGATTTTTAGCTCGGCCATGTCACCGTCTTTTTGCCGAATTAGCGTGATCTGTGGTGTCCATAGTTGGCCGTTTGAAGCTGCATATAACGATAATAACGGTGCAGGTAAATTTAATCGTTCCAGCGAAAGTGTTGTATCGGCTTTGTTACAAATCAGTACGGGTGTGATTGCACGGTGTGTAAAATGCGGAAGCTCATCAAGGCTGAGACGACAATGCGTGGTTGATGCATAGCAAAGCTCACCCTCAAGGGTAGACGGCCCAAACCATGTATCCGACAGGCGCTGAATAGCAATTTCTTTGAGCACAGTTTTTGCTGCAGAGTTAATGGCCAGCTCAATCCAGATTGAAGAGCTGACATACAAGGTAACCTCTTCGCCAGCTGTCAGATTAAAGGGTGTTAGCGGGCGAGAGATAATTGGACGATCTGCAAGCTTAGGGGTAATGCTTAGCTCGCCACTTGCGTCCTGAAAAATAAACCGTGAGTTATCACTTAATGAGGCAGAAGGCTGGTCGGTGTCTTTGACGCTCCAGGTGATATTGTTAGCATCAAAATTATCCTTATACTCATGTGCAATTTGCCATTCGTTTTTCAGACGTTGCACAATGAATTTTAGTGGGCCGATATTCCACTCCTTACTTTGTTCGCCCTGAAAATCAAAACCACCCCACCAGGATGTCATTGCCTGAACATCAGCTGTCATCGTAGGTCCTTTGCGGCATAAGAAATAACTTGCATGGTATTAAATTTTTGGCTTTTTTTATTGTCTGAGCTCATTATAACCAGCGCACCCGACGAAATACATAAAGCATTAGAAACGCGATAGCGGACATTGTGGATAGCAGTATGTAATAACCATTTTCGCTTTTCAGCTCGGGCATGTTCTCGAAATTCATACCGTATATGCCGACCATTAAGGTGAGTGGAACGAAGATCACGGTAACGATGGTGAGTACCTTCATAATCTGATTAAGTCGGTGACCATTAAGGCTAATGTAGGCCTCGATAAGATCGGTAATTACGTCCTGGTATACGCTAGATAAGCTGCTGAAGCGCTCGATAATGGCGTAAATATCATTGAATTCATCCTTATGAGGATGATTTGCCTGTTGTAGTTCTTTGCGCAGACTATCGAACACATTTACGTAGTAGGCAAGGATGCGATGCATTTTTCGCAGCCCCGTATTGTAGCCGACTAATTCTCTCATCAGCGTATCGGTTGGGCTGTCGAATAGTTCGTCTTCAACGATATCCAGACGTTGTTCCAGATCGAGTAGTACCTTGCCATATCGTTGAGCAACCCGTTTACTCATTGCGGCAACTAATGACATTGGTGATTCATTTGCACAGCCATTCTGTTGCAGCGTCTGCCAGAGTTTTGAGAGATAGGGCGACTGTTTAGAATGACGTGTTATCAGAAAACGATCAGCCACAAACATAGCCAGTTGCAGTGTACTAAAATCCAGTGAATCTGATTCTGCATCCAGTGGCTTAAGTAATAAAAACAGGTAATTATCAAAGGCTTCAAAACTGGGTGGATGTCGGTCACGCTGTGCTTCAGAGATTGATCCGGCGTCCAGATTAAACTCTTCACTAAGAAAGTTCATTTCCTGCTCAGCCGGTTCATTATGCAAATCAACCCAGATCCAGCTGTCGGCTGAATCTTTCCATTGCTGTAGTAACTCAATGCCACCGACCTGTGTAGTTTCACCCTGGCACAACATGAATTGCATCATAACTATTCTTCTTTATTCGTTGGATTGTCAGCAGTAATATTTAGTGGCTCAAAACCGCTACGTAAATGAAGGTCGCGCTGTGGATAAGGAATTTCAATGCCATGTTCATGGAATCGATCCCAGACGCCGAGTAATACTTCACTTAAAACATTGGCTCGACCATTTGGTGGATCATCTATCCATACTCGAAGTTCCAGATCAACGGAACTGTCGCCAAAACCTTTTAATAAACATCGTGGTTCTGGTTTTGCCTGTATACGTGGTGTAGCAACGGCTGCTTCTACGCACAGCTTTATTGCCAGACGAACATCCGATTTATAGTGAATACCGATTGGTAGCCTTAGGCGTACCAGATTATCACTGTACGACCAGTTTTCAACACGTTCAGTGATAAGGACTTCGTTAGGGATAAGGTGCTCGATACCGTCGCGGGTAATGACCGAGACATAACGTGCACCCAAATGATTGATCCAGCCAAAGGTGTTACCCATAGCAATAACATCGCCGGGTTTAATAGAGTGATCCATTAACAAAATCACCCCACTGACCAGATTGGAAAATATTTTTTGCAGACCAAAACCCAGGCCGACACCCAGTGCACCACCAAATATGGCGAGTGCAGTTAGATCAATACCAACCGCTGAAAAGGTAATTAAAAAGGCCGCTGTAATTAAACCCAGGTGCAGCAGCTTTACACTGAGTACTCGCATGGCCGGCGTAACATTTTCGGTGTCTTCCAGTCGACGATCGAGAAAGGTGGCCAGCACACTGGCTAACCACAGAGATAACCACAGAGAAAGCCCCGCCTTGATAACAATCAGAGGAGAAATGCGCACCGAGCCCAGAGTAATAGACATGCTATCTATGAAATCAACTACGGGCATTAACCAGCCAAAAATGTTTAGTATGGCGAGTGTCCAGGCGGTACTTGCAACAATACGTGCGACGGTCTTATGTTTTATAAGTTTTGATGCAATACGGATTAGCAGCCAGGCACTGAGTAAGCTGGCGACGGGTAACAAAAGATTATGTGATTTATCCAGGTGTACATACACCCCAATGGCAACCCATTGCAGTACTAGCCACACCAGAGTATTGGCGAATTCATTCAGGGTGACAATAAGCAGGTTAAAACTGGCAACTCGGCCACTGGCTGTGCTCAGGCGAATAAGTAAGCGCTGAAATTGAGGTGTAAGAAACCAGCGAGCCAGAACAAAAATCGCCATAATAATTGCTAGCTGAATCCAGGCATCGGTGGAAACTAGTGTTGCCTGTAGCAGGTTTATTTTTTCAACAACGATAGCGCTTATCTGAGAGGGTTCAGACCAGTTTTCCATAGGGGGTAAAGCCTTAGATTATTGTTCATTTAGTATTCTATAGTGATTATGAATTATATAGTGTTTATATACTATATTAATGCAGTCGCCTCATGGGCAGATTCATCTGCTATTGTTAAATTCCAGATGAATCTGCTATGTGCCGTGCTGTCTCTGGTTATTTGCTGGCGTAGTTTTTTCCCAGCCGGTGGAGACAGATGAATCCGCAAAATATAGTTTTAAATGTATCTTTTTAACGGGTCATAGCAGTGGCATTGCAGGTATTAAGATTATCCATTGCCACGTGTTTTTGTGTTATGAGGTTTGGCATTTTTTTCGATAAACTCAATGATCATACTCGCAATATCTTTACCTGTGGCTGTTTCAATGCCTTCAAGTCCGGGAGAGGAATTTACTTCCATAATCAGTGGTCCACGTTCCGAACGCAGAATATCTACGCCCGCAACATTCAGCCCCATTACTTTAGCTGCTTTAACGGCAGTAGCTCGCTCGGTTGGAGTGATCTTAATTAATGAAGCCGAACCGCCACGATGCAGATTGGAACGAAACTCACCAGGAGGTGCCTGACGCATCATTGTGGCAACAACCTTGTCGCCTATAACGAGGCAACGTATATCTGCGCCGCCAGCTTCTTTTATATACTCCTGCACCATGATGTTTGCTTTTAAGCCCATAAACGCTTCAATAACACTTTCCGCGGCCTTTTTAGTTTCGGCTAAAACTACACCGATACCCTGAGTACCTTCTAATAATTTGATAACTAAAGGTGCGCCACCGACCATTTTAATTAAGTCCTGAGTATCATCAGGATCATGAGCAAAGCCAGTAATCGGCAGGCCTATGCCTTTACGTGAAAGTAATTGCAAAGAGCGCAATTTATCGCGTGAACGAGAGATGGCGACAGACTCACATAAAGGGAATGCACCCATCATTTCGAACTGGCGTAATACCGCCGTGCCATAAAAAGTAACGGAGGCTCCAATCCGTGGAATGACGGCATCAAAGGGTTCAAGTTCGTTGCCTTTATAATGAACCTCCGGCTTGTTAGATGCCACTTCCATATAAGTACGTAACACATCAAGCACTACGGGTTCATGGCCGCGCTTTTCGCAGGCTTCAATTAAACGTCGAGTGGAGTAGAGTTTTTTGTTTCTAGATAGTATTGCGATTTTCATGCTTTAACCCCTGATGGTTCATAATCATCTTTGTAGAAATATGAATTTATATTGATTGATATAATTTTTTGAGCAGCAAAATTATATTTTATGAGTTGAACTGAATAAGTTAAGTCTTAAAAAAACTACGCCTCAAAAAGTTCCTGAGGCGTAGTTAAAAGCACTTGACTATTCGTTGATGATTTTAATTTCCACACGACGATTTTCAGCACGACCTTCTTTTGTCTCATTGCTTGCAACCGGTCGAGTTTCACCAAAGCCTTGTGAGGTGATTTTCTCAGCAGGAATTTCACCTACTTCATTAAGGAATTTAGCTACCTTCAAAGCACGAGCTTCTGAAAGTACTTTATTGATGTTTTCATCACCTACGGAATCAGTGTGGCCGTCAACCTCAATGCGGGCATTGGGGAATGTTTTGATTGCGCGAGTAATCTTGTTCATTAACGGAAAATTACCTGTCTGAATTTCGCTTTGTCCAGAAGGAAACTGAAAACCATGTGCAGAGATCAGAACGTTTTGACGTTGACGATAAACATTGGCTTCATTTGCAGTGAATAGTGCCTGCACCTGATCAAACTTCTGTTTATCTGCCTGATCTTTTTGCTGCATAGCCCGGCGTTCTTTTTCAGTCAGGGCTAATTGCTTACCATATTCTGCTTCAGCAGTTTTCAATTGAGAGCTCAATTGCTGTTCAGTTTTACTACGTTGATCAAGAGCTGTATTGCGTTCAGCAAGCAGCTTGCTTACCGAGTTTTTTAAACTCAATACAACGTTGTCATTGGATTCATTAAAGGGAAGGTCAGTTGTAAGCGGCTGATTAACTTTGCTCAGTTGTTGTTGATGCCACAATACGATGTCTTCCTCGCTGTAATCGCGGCGATCAAAATCTTTTACTGTTTCAGTAATAGAGGCACTTTGTTCAGCCAGCCATTTTGCTTTTTTTGCATACACATCAGCTTTGGCTGTTTGCGTACGGTCGGCATCCAGAATTGTCACTGCGAGTGCCATTTCTTCTTCCGCTCGAGCTAGCGTTTTAGGCGCGTACTTTTTTGCACCCTGTTCTTTTGCATGGGCGATTGAGGTTTTAGCCAGGTTGGCTGTACCCAGCTTTAGTGCAGACAGTTCAAGTTGTGCATAACCCTGCAATAATTTTGGTCGTTGTTGTTTGGCGTCTTCAATGTCACCATTTTCAATCTTCATACTAGTCTTGATCAGGTCTTTGTCCATATCGGCCATTTTGTCACTTTGTAACGTATTGGCACCCGCTGAATAAGCTCGACTACGTGCGTCGACTACTTCACTGAGAATGCTACGACTGTTTTCAGTATTTCGATTCACTGTAGAGATTGTTTTCAAGTCTTCAGTGGCTGTCATTTTGGCTGCATCGATATCGTTATTTTCGGCGTCGGAGATGGCACGTTGTAATGAATTATTTGCCTGCGCATAGCTTTTAGGTGCCAAATATTCAGCGCCATTTGCACGTGCCTGTTGCAAAGCAGATTCAAGACTGGCCACCTGTTGATGCTGGCTCATAATCTGTTCGTAGGAGAGTTTCTGTGTCGACGCACAGCCACCGATAAGGGCGGTTGAAATTGCCATGCTCAGACTTAATAAACCAATTTTAAAATTCATAATCATTTTCCTTTTTATAAGGTCGTTGCTTGTTTTGAGGCGAATTTGTTTTTTCTTCTCAATGAGTATTAATGTGGGTGCTGCTTATTTAAGACTTAGCTAATCATTTAAAAGTTACAAAAATTTAATGTTATTTAGTTTGCGGTATGTCTTATCGATATCATCCACTGCAAGTTAGCAGAGGATTAAACTGCTCTAGTTTGAGATAGATTTTTTTAAACTCTTCAATGGCGCGATAAAGCCGTGCCTTGGTTGCGCTTAAGCTTAAAGATAAAATCGCAGATATTTCCTGCAGTGATTTATCGGCATAAAATCTCAGTTTCAGTACCTTGCGTGCATTTCCTGATAATGACGCCAGAGTTTGCATAATCAGTTGTTGTTCATCTGTTGCGAGGTAAGGATCAAGCGTCTTATCCTGTGTGTGTATCTCAATAATTTGCTGTATATGATCGCTGGTAACATAGCGCGCCCGACGACGTGCGAAGGTGTTGCAGTAATTATTGATAATACTGTATAGCCAGCTTTTAAATTGCGCATCGCCTCTGTATTGATGCAGGCTGCAATGAATGCGCATGACTATATCCTGAGTGGCATCTTCTGCATCATGGTGATTGCCCAGGCGAAATGCGCATACACGATAAATCCATTTGCGATGACGCTCTGTCAGTATCGCAAGCGCGGCGTTTGATTTGCCGTATTCACGGTGAGTAATCCAGCTAACGAGTGCCGCATCTGGCCATGACTCCATTGCCTGATCTGTTGTCTGAACTGAGTCAGTATTTAATAAATTCATGCTTTGCATACGCTGCCTCCTATCAAAACGGCTGGCTAAGAAATCTTCTTGCGTACTTTAGGGAATGATTTGTAACAAATGAAACTAAAAATATTTGTCGTTTATTAAAAAATTATTTATCATAGCCCATGGATATTGAACTACTCAGAACATTTTTAGAGGTGAATCGCTCTCGTCATTTCGGTAAGGCTGCCGAGGCCTTGCACCTCACCCAGGCGGCGGTGAGCGCGCGTATTAAGCAACTCGAGTCGATACTGGGTGTGCAGTTGTTTGATCGTCTTAAACGGGATATTCGCTTGACGCCTGAGGGCCATCGCCTGTTGCGTTATGCGGACATGCTTATTTCGGGCTGGCGCAAGGCACGTCAGGATGTGTCCGTAGGGGGGGCGGCGCAACAGCTGGCAATTGGCGGCAGTGTGCGTTTGTGGGACGTTGCCTTGCAGGACTGGTTCATTAGCCTGCGAAGACAGATGCCAGAGATCGCCACTATTGCTGAATCCCATACGCCTGATTTGCTGACGCGGCGACTCCTGGATGGTTTGCTGGATGTGGCTTTTATGATTGAACCCGCGCAACTCGACGTGTTGCAAATACGCAAAGTAGGACTGATTCAGTTGTTGCTGGTATCGAGTGAAACCGAGTTGAGTGTTGAACAGGCATTGGGAGAGGGTTATGTGATGGTTGACTGGGGGCTGGCCCATGCGGTTGAGCATAGGCGTATATTTCCCGATGTGCCGGAGCCCCATGTGAGAGTGGGGCAATCTCAGATCGCATTGACTCATCTGCTTAATATTGGCGGCAGTGCTTACCTGCCAGCGAGAGTCGTGGCCGATGATATTGCGGTAGGTCAATTGTATATGGTGCAGGATGCGCCAACCATTGAGCTGACTATTCATGCGGTGTATCCAGTTCGTAGCGGGAAGGCAGATTTGATAAACAAAGCATTGGACCTGTTTGAATATAAGGTCGACCTGAAAGACCTCAGGGAATATCAGCAAACCTGATGATGTGCTGGTATTCATAAAACAAACAGCATCGTCAATCCGAGAAGACTAAACAACCCCGTTGTATTGATTGGCGTTGTTAGCGCATCTGTTCCTGAGAGGGGCAGATTTACTCGGTTGATCTCGGCATATTTTTCTATCTGAATATTCATCGCAGTCATGGGATTGATATTTCCTGTCACAGATTTTATATATCGTTAATCGGCGTGTTTTCAGATGGGCTAATCTCATTATCATTAAGTAGTTTATCAATTTTTAACCTGCCCACGCGATGGTTTTCTACACTTTGTATTGTGAAATGGTAACCATAGGCAATGACTTCATCGCCGATCGCTGGCATTTCCCCCAAACTTGATGTGCATAACCCTGACAAGGTGTTGGCATCCAGATCATCGGGTACCACAAGACCTATTTGGCGCTCGGCATCAGATAATGATGCCAAGCCATCGGCCTCCCAGCTGTTTGTTCCGGCCGGGACTATTGCATAAGCCGCGGTAATGGCATCGGTTTCATCTTCAATATCACCGACTATTTCTTCGAGTAAATCTTCTAGTGTAATGATACCGACCAGGTGGCCGTATTCATCGACTACCAATGCCATGTGGGCGCGTTTGGAGCGCATGGCATCAAACAATTGAGCGACTTTTTGTGATTCAGGAACAATAAACGGCTCGCGGCAATATTGTCGTAAGTTAGTCCAGGGTTGCTTATCGCTGCCGAGTATTGCGGCATAAAGATCTTTCGCCAGTACAATACCAATGATTTCATTATTGTTCTCACCGTCGATTAATGGGAAACGAGAATGACGACTGTCTCGAATAGTGGCGAGGTTTTCATCGGCATGGAAATTGACATCTAGTATTTTTAGCGCGGTGAGAGGAATCATTACACGCCCTACATGACGCTGATCAAATTCAAACAGGTTTCTCAACATTTCGGCCTTATCTACGCCCAGCTCTCCGTGTTCTACAGAGGTGGCGACCAGACCTTTCAACTCGTCATTGCTGAAAACATCGGCATGGGTTGCTTCTGCAACTCTAAAAAGAGAAAGGATTTTACTGGTTGTGGTGCTGAGCACCCAGTTAAGGGGAAACACAATTAAATAAGTTATATGCAGGGGGTAGGCGACCCAGAGTGCGACTGGTTCTGCTTTTCGAATGGCAAGTGTTTTAGGCACCTGTTCACCCACAACAATGTGCAGTGAAGAAAAAATTAAAAAACCGACAATAAAAGCAGAGGTGTGCAGCATTGCATCGGGAACCCCTAGTCGATGAAACAGGGGCTCAAGTAATGCCGCGACGGCCGGTTCACCGACCCAGCCCAGCCCCAGAGAGGCCATGGTAATACCCAGCTGACATGCTGCTAGATAAGCTTCCAGGTTTTTCTGGATACGTAAGGTTAGTTTTGCTGCGGAGCGGCCTTCATTTGCCAGTGTTTCGATACGAAAGGCTCTCGCTTTGACAAGGGCAAACTCTGCGGCGACAAAAAAGCCATTGGCAACGAGTAATATAACAACGGCGACTAAATTAACTGAAATATTTTCCATCGATAATCCTGGGTAAAATTTTTATACTTATTTTAGGAATACAAGACATGGTGATCTGCCAGTAAGTTACAAGTAATTTCAGTTTTTTAAAAACGCGGGTATTTATCTGAGCCTTTTAAGGCTAGTTTGTAACGTGAATAAGGCCTTAGATGGTGTTTTATTGCCTCCAAACGCTATTTGAATAATGCACTTTAATAGAAGACTTTAGCGGCTACAGATGTGTTAAGAATGCTACAACAATGACAACAAAAGTAGGCTGGATTGATTTTATTATGCTCATTAAGCCGGTAATGAGTTGCGTAACAGAGGATTTTCAGTCCATAGCGGTTTCATACTACTACAATTAAAGGCAGCATATGTACGCTGATATTTTAAGCTTGTTTGAGTTTCGGATAAGCCAGCTGCTGTTTTGAGTAAACCGACCAGTTGCAGCTTGAGCGCGAAATTAATGGCTATGTCACCCAGAGATGAGGTGGCGATGATGGTAGCAATATTCGCCTTATAGCAAAATATAATTGAACAACCTGGCTTTGTCGCTATTATACTAATGCGCTTGATTTCCATATTGATTATCCAATATTGTTACAGCAGTTAATGAAATTTGGGTTAATTTAAAAAAGTAGAGAAGAATATGTCGAATTTAAAGAATGAATGGAAAAATCCCGAATGGCTGTTCAATAAAGTCACCGGTTATATATTCGGTATTATATTACTGTTTACTACTATGGCATTAATGATTGGTACGTTCCGTCTGTTTCTAGGGCTTTATGAACTGATAAGTAAAACCGGTGTTACGGGAAATTATATGCAGTTGTTTTCTGATGTGTTAACGCTGGTTATTTTGTTAGAACTATCTAGATCTTTATTTCAGTATTTTATGGAACACACAATACGATTACCCGTTATCTTTGATGCAGGTATTGTTTTTGTGCTGCGTGACATTATGATTGGTCTTTTTGAGCATAAGCTGAAAACAGATGATATTTATGCATTGAGTGTGCTGCTTCTTGTTTTAGGTGTGCTGCGAATTGGCTTTGGCTTTTATTACGATAAAAAATCCATGGTAGCGACTGATAAAAAGGGCTAAGCACATGTAGAATAAAAAATTATCCATGTGGATAGAGTGACTTAACTTAATTATGAAAGTTTAAATAAATCGACATGTTGCTAATTATGGAGTAAAAACACATTCAGGTTGCACTGTATATCTGGATGCAGAATCTACCAAAAAATGTCCTTTTAGAAAGCTACGCCCAATCAGCATTCTATATTTAAAGTTTTTTCTTTTAGCAAGGTTTATCTGGGCCAGGATGCTCTTTTTCCCAATGCACAATCTCATCACTACTACAGGGCGTTTAAGTACCCCGGTGATTTTTTGCTTAATGAGAGAATACCCCTCAAGTGGTCGCTCAAATGTGATCTCGTCGCCATTGTTGTTTTTAGTTGTGAAACGAACCCATTCATTCCTATTATGTGTAAAAGTCATCCAGTTAATCACATCTAGAGATGAGTTGTCTGCGCCGGTATCGATTTTAGCGTCTAGTTTAAAGTTTTCAGGGAGAATCTTTACTGATTCTATCCAGCCAATGGTTGCTAATGTATCAGCTACCACAGCTGTGTATGGGCCATATAGAATGAAAATTATGAATAACTTACGCAAAACTTTCTCCAGATATTCAATCATTAAGATGAATGTTTATTTTTAAGTTATTATATAGCTGTTTTTGACGAATAATTAAAGTCGTTTATTTTTTAGGGCGCTAGTTAAAACTATGCACTTTAGTGCAAGGCTTTAGCTGCTACACATGTGTTAATGAAGCTAGAACTATTTCAAGAAAAGTAGGGTGGATCAAGCGAAGCGGATCCAGCAGAATTAAAAGCTGAAATGGGTGGATCCACTTCGCTTGATCCACCCTACAGATTGATTGTATTTGTATGTGCTTATTAATGGGTAGTGAATTGCATAAGAGAGGACTTTCAGTCCATAGTCGTTGAGTTTGAGTGATACTAATTACATGACTGTTATAAAAGCACCAAAAGATGTCAGCAAAGATAATATGTATAAGTTTGCGATTATACTGTTCGTCGTTGGCGTGGTTCTAATTGCTGCACACTATCTTTTTCTGCAAAAACAACAAGTGCTTACCGATGAGAACTGGCTTATTAGTGTGGATGTTAGTTATACAGCAAGGCAGCCAGAAAGCATTATTCGTATACAGTCACCATATGAGTCTAAAAATGTCCGTAATGTGGGGAGACGTATAGACTATCCGGGTTTAAGTATAATGCCGGTGTCGCGTAAGGGTGGAACTAAAAGAGGAATAAGGCTACGTGCACATAAGCCAGGAACATATCAAGTTGGTGTTGAGTTCTCTTTACAATTTAATCAAGCATCACACTTTCGGGATATTAATAATGTCCTGTCTCCGGCTAACCGAGAGTTTTTTTTATCAGATAATGAATGGCAGCAACAAGGTGACGAAATCTTAAATGCTCAATTGAATAAATTTGACATTAACGATATTGAGAAGGAAAAAATACTTGAAGATATTTATAAGTTCGTAAATAAGCTATCAAAGTATAAGTCGGCGGGGCTGCGTAGCATACAGAATATTGTATCAACGAAGTCAGCAAATTTTCGTGAGCGCGCGGAGCTTATGGTCGCTATGCTTCGAAAAGCAGAGTTCCCTGCCAGAGTAGTTAGCGGAATTGAATTAAAAGACGATCCTGCCGCAAGTCCAGTTTACTGGGTTGAGGCTTATATTAATGAGCGCTGGATTAGCTACTACCCAGGGCTTGGTCTTAAAGAGAACTCGACGGCTAATTATATACCGCTGGATAAATATGCTGCTGGTATTGTTTCGGTCTCTAGTGAAAATGAACCTCTCGTTGCAGATGACTATGCGCTAAATTACGAAATTGTGGTTGAAAAAATGCCTGTTTCTATTAAGGGTGCTGACAATAATGTGCGGCAGTGGTATCAGGTTTTTGTGCTGGATAGGCTGGACTCTGATATAAAAGAGCAATTAGCATTATTGATGTTGCTACCAATAAGCGCTTTGCTGTGTGGTTTGATACGTCAAGTTGGAGGCTTACATAGCTATGGTGTATTTACGCCGACAATTCTGGCATTGGCAATTACCTATGCGGATAAAGCGACCATCTCTCTTATTTTAGTTATTACATTGGTATTAGTCTATTTTGGGCGGCCTTCATTTTATCGGGATATGGCACGAACTCCACGGCTATCTATTATTTTTACACTAGTAGCTACAGGTATGGTAATAGGCGTTTCAATACTTGATTATTTTTCACTTGTTACAGATGGTTATATTATTCTTTTACCAATAGTAATTGTGACATCACTTATTGATCGTTTCTTCTCCACTATAGAATCACACGGCAATCACACGGCATTTATTCGCTTAATATGGACTTTTATTCTTACCTTAACTGCTGTTCCTATATTACATTTTAGCTGGCTTGGTAAATGGTTGTTGCGTTATCCAGAAGCGCATTTATTGACGCTGTCATTATTGGTTCTGGTCTCTTGCTATCCGTTTGGTAAGCATAAGATACCGAAATGGCTTGGTTTTATGACAGAGCCCAAAAGTAAAAAATCACAGGAAGTATAGTGTGTTTAAAGTTAGTAAAGACATAGTGTCGTAATAAATATTTTGATTATTTTTTACGTGCAAATATGAAGGTAAGGGTAGTTAAATGATTTGTAATAATACGCCACATCAACGAGATGATTTATGTTAGAACATGCCGAATATATAAAAATGTTTATTGGTTTATTGGCACTTATGAATCCATTTGGTGTAGTGCCCATTTTTATTAGCATGACTTCGCACGAAAGCGTTGATCAACGTACTAAGACCATCAATATGGTGGCTATTGGAGTGGCAGCAATATTATTAGTATCTCTGTTCTTTGGTGAGTTGTTACTGGATTTTTTTGCAATTTCTATTGATTCTTTCAGAGTTGGTGGCGGGATTTTGATTTTATTAATGGCAATTTCTATGTTGCAAGCAAAAACCAGCCAGGTGAGACAGACGCCAGAAGAAGCTGATGAATCAATTGAAATGGAATCCGTTGCCATTGTGCCGCTTGCCATGCCATTATTGGCTGGGCCTGGGAGCATAAGTACAATTATATTAGCGGCGCATAAATCAAATGGTATTGGGCATTACTCAATTATAGTGCTGGGTATAATTGTTCTTAGCCTGGTTGTATGGGGGGTGTTTCGTTTATCTCCATATATATCGAAACATGTCAGCTCAACAGGGATAAATATATTCACACGTATAATGGGTTTGATTTTGACGGCGATTGCAGTTGAATTTATTGCCAATGGTATAAAAGGGATGTTTCCTGCGCTGGCTTAAATAAGTTGTATTGTGTTTGTAATACTCTATTAAAATAGCGTGCATCAAGCAGGTGTAATATATTGTTTTTTACTTTCATATGTACTGGCCAGACATTCAATTCGTGGCTTTCTTCTGCTATTTAAAATTAAAAAACCTCAAGAGCTGGGGCTGATTCAAATATTTTTAGTATTTTTTGAATCATAAGTCTATGATTTTTAAATTACCATTTACCTCAATGCGTCAGCCCTTGCTTCGGTGTTTGTAGTTAACCGTATGCAGAGTGTTATAAGATCTGGTTTATTAACTGACAAGCCAATATATTTAATTTTTATTTAGCTCATTAACAGCCAGGTTGGATAACCAGGATGCTGCTGGGCGAATTTTACCCACGGCCAGTCCCCTTGAATTTATTATTGTCGGAGAGATATGATTTTGAAGTTTATGTTTTTCTTCATCAGACAGAGTGCCTAGATGATCAAGGATTGCCAGCAATGCAACCGAGCGTGCGCGCTCGCCGCCATCGGCAATTTTAATGGCAATTCCCAGACCTCTCTCAGGTAAAGCAGCGATGATAATTCCTTCCGCTCCGGTTTTAGCTAGCACAGAACCGTTGGTAACTTCGTTCAATTCACTCACTACGCTGCCATGACCAGCAATATAAAGTGGTTCATTGATAATGGCTTTGTGAAGGCGGTAAATTGCCTGTGCGCGTTTGGCTGGTAAACCCACAGGTTTTGCGAAGCGTGCCGTGGTGAGTGCAAGCTTCAGTAAAGGCATCGTAGGTGCGGGCAAACCGCAGCCATCAATTCCCATTGGGTACTGTTTAATATCAATGTCAGCTAAATCGGAAAGTATATCCAGAGATAACTGCTGCAATGGATGGTCGATCAGGTGGTAATCATTCAATGGCAAACCCAAATGCAGTGCAGTGGTTAAAAATCCGGTGTGTTTGCCAGAACAATTGTGATGAATTTTACAGCCATGTTGACCAGCGGTTAATAATTGATGAGCAGTTTCAACATGTTCAGGCAGTGCGGCGCCACAGGCAAGGTGATCTTCAGTTAAGCCCAGGCGAGTTAGCCATGAGCTCACCAGTTTTTGGTGAATGGGTTCACCCTGATGAGATGAACAGGCCAGAGATAACTCAGCATCGTTTAAAGCAAAATGGTCACTAGCACCACTTTCGATAAGTTGAATAGCTAGCATTGGTTTTAGCGCAGAGCGGGGGAATACAAGTCTGTTAATATTTCCCCAGCTTTCCAAAATTTTTCCGTTATAGTCACACACAACGGCAGCACCGAAATGCCGACTTTCTACGGTAGTATTGCGTGTAACTTCGACTAAAAGCTCATAGGACATTGCGTAGGAACTCCTAAATATATCAGTAGATTTCGACAAAATATTGTTTTGTAATTTTCAGTTTAGAATAATTTTTATATAGTAGCGAAATACTTATTATCTGTATCAGGCTGTATTACAGGAGGCACAGTTGATGAAGCTCTGGCTATCCCACTTTCCAGCATAAGTTCAATGACTTTATCGTAAGAAAATTGATGTGCTATATCACAGGCTTGAGGGAAATAACTGGAGCCATAAGTCATGCCTGGTACCAGGTTTGCTTCCATGAAAAAGCATTCGCCGTGATTATCAGTTTTAATATCAATGCGTCCATAGTCTCTTACGCCAAGAGCATTAAAAGCAGTAATGGCCAGTTTCGCGACTCTGTTCTCAACTTCAATATCAATAATTTCTATGAGTTTTTCTGAATCGTCTTTTTTTGTCTGTGCGCCTAAAATTCTTAGCCCATGATTTGAGGTTGGTGGTATTACCTCAATAGCAGCTACGATTAATTTTTCATTACTGGTTTTAATAACGGCAACCGTAAACTCTCGGCCATCGAGATATTCTTCAACTAAAATAGGCTGTTTAAATGTGTTGTATAACGACACTACTTTACTTTCGTAGTCGGCAAAGTTAGTTACAAATGACAAATCATCTATACCGTTCCCATTTGCTGCATCTAATGGTTTTAAAAACAGAGGAAAGGAAATGGGAAGTTCACTTTCTGTTTTATATTCTTCGGGAATCGCTATAAAATATTTAGCTGTTTTAATGCCTTTATTTGTTAAATGCATTTTGGCAAGAACTTTGTTTGAATCGAACTTCAGTACGTCTCTCGATGAACCTGTGAAATTAATTCCATGCTGTGAAAAATATTGTGACAACCAAATATCTTCTCCGTCTATAAGAGGAATATATTTAACTGTTAAGATGATTAATTCAGGTTTTCTGTTGGTTACATCATCCAGATCTTTTTTCGTGCTGCATACATTTAACTTGACGCTGTGTCCCATTTTTTGGATTGCATCTAGAACACTATTACAGGCCGTTAGCGATCCAAACCCACTTTCTTTTAATGCGTCATTGGGTGTAGTGATTAATTCTATATGCATGGTGTCTTCCGAGATCAATATTAAGCTAAAAGGGTATAAAAACACCTGCGGCTAAAACAAGGTGTTTAATATAATGTGTAAATGTAAGTAAAAATTAAGGAACTGGCGATAAAGGTTAATTTCAGAGTTGTCATTTTGTTAACAACCGCCTTTATAATTGGCGGTAGCAGGGGGATTTAAATGCCATTACTCTAAATTATAAGGGGTAGCTATTCCCTCATTTTTCAGATTATTGAATGCACACAGTTACAGGATGCATTGATTATTTCTTTCTATATAAGGGGTGTCGCATTCCCAGCTGTTACCGGAATAATCAATGTGTGAGTTTTCTGGTAACTCGAGTGCAATACAGCTATTTTTTTCCGCACGATATCCGCGTTCGCATTCCCATCCTGGTCCATAAGATGAGGTTTCGAGAAATCCATTTTCAGGTACATCTATAGCATCGCAGGAATCATTGTTCATTAAATATCCGCGGTTGCATTTTAGTTGTTTACCAGAGTGATCCAGATAGCCGTTAGTAGGCACTTTAATATGGATGCAGGTGTCATCTATTTTTCTAAAACTTCTTTTGCATTCCCAGCCTCTGCCATATGTTTTGTTTGTTGAGTATGCATTTTCTGGTATTAATATTGCTGCGCATCCATTGCTTTTTTTACGATAGCCTTTGTCACAGTTCCAGCCTGTGCCATAGCTTCTGGCTGTTGCATTTTCAGGTAATTTAACATCATCTTTTTTTGCATACACATAAACGGGAGAGGCGACTAGTAGAGAAAAAACAAGCAGTGAATAAACGGACAGTTTAGTGTTGTGTGGTGATGTATATTTTGTGTTTGGTTTAGCTGAAATGTTTGTAAGACTATTGCGTAAGCAATGCGCCAATTTTGTTATTGTATGTAACATGAAGTTTCTCGCCATGTAGTTGATTAGTATAACTATTAGAGAGGAAGCTTCAGCGAGGAAGAGGTGTATTTCCGGTCAGTAAGTTGCGTTGCTGGTGATAGAGCTTACCGAACAGGATTTCTGTGGGAGCCAATAAAGGTGGATAAGAAGCTTTATAGTACACCTTGTAGGTGTAGTTAGCTAAGTCTTAATTACTTATATTCATCATTGGCGAGTGTCGCCTGTCTATTCATTGCCAGCCTACAGAGCGATTAAATTTTAGTGGCTTATTAAGCTGGGCAGTGAGTTTCTGTTCATAGTCGTTGAGTTAAATACACATAGGTGTTTGAGGAAACCAGTATCATGTTGATTTTAGCTGCTTATAAAAAATTTAAAGGAGCATAAGCCTGGCCCTTTAAATCAACGACTTGTGTCGATTATATACCCAACAACGTGGCCGCCAGAAATACCTGAACAGCAAAGCCAGTTAAAAATGTAATAACTCTTAACAGGGGTAAAGCAAAGGTAAATACCAGATAATGGCAGAGTCGTGTAAAAAAATAAATCATACAGGCAGTGGCAGTAGCCGATGAATTTAGCCCCGTTATTTCTATGAGTATTACTAATGGGGCAAAAACAACTAGATTTTCTACAGCATTTTTGTGGGCACTCATCATTCTGTTGGCCCATATTTTTTTAGTGTATGTATCACCCGTTGGATCCCATACAGCATTAAATATCCCTTGTTCTAGCAGCCGATTAATAATGTAGGGAATCCACAAAAGTTATGTCATTAAGAGTGTCATTGCTAACCAGTATAAATCTGTACTATTGCTCAGGTTAATTTGATGTGTCCTTTTATTGATTGAGTAGAGTGGATTGGTAAGTATTTAAAAGTGCTGGTTTATCCATAGATCCATGATGGTGAATTTGCTTCCATTGTTGATTGTGCAGTTTAAATATTCGACTAGTGCGAATACCGAGTTTGATTTTTGAATCGCCTATTTCTAATAAACCTCTTTCATGTCCTACAGCTATAAACATATCTGCAGTGGTATGTATGCTGTAATCATAAAACTCAACGTATACACGTGCATTTCCATTAAATATTTTTTTGTATACATCCCTTATGTTTCTCCATTCGCGCTTTATTCCGCCTAGTGGATTTGACATAGAGGATTCATCCGTTTGTAACCAGTTGTCTTCCATTAATTCAATATTCCGACTATTGAATGCCGCATAAAAATTAACCAGAGCGTTAAGTGGTGTTGTTTGATCGATTAGGGATTCTTGTCCTGTGATTGGGGTATCTACTATGTCCATTTTTCCTCATCTTAAGTTGTATATACAACTAAATAGTTAAATAAAAATTATGAGATATTGATTTCAGTTTCACGTAAATTATTAACCAGTGCTGAAAGCTGGCTTTTTCCAATGCTCTCTATCATTGTCTGATAAAGTTGATTGCCTTTTTCTTCGAGCTTAATAGATATTTTCTCTGACTTTTTAGTTGCATAAATACCCTGTTCTCTAGCATCTCCATTTATACCCGCTTTTCTAACAATAAATTCTTTTTTGGCAAGTGCATCAAGAAAGCGGGTGATGGTAGATTTTTCAAGCTTAAGTTCCTGGCTGATTTGTTTTGGGCTTAGGCCTGGCGTTGTTAAAACCAGTCGAAGCAAATAGGCGTGCGAAGGTGACAGGTTGAACTCAGCAAAGGCATCATCCCATATGCGGTTTACGGCACGTGTAAGTGCGTTGATATTGAAATAAAGGCAGCGTTCAAACATGGTGTGATTATAGGGGTAGTTGATTGTATATACAACTAATATATTAAGAGGTTCATAAATTTCTGTTTAGTGGAATAATGGCATTCAAATAGCGGATGGATAACACTGTTATTATGACGTTAATGTAACTCTCAACAGATAAGGGTTTAACAATTCATGGCTATCTTCTCATGTTGTAATGAAATTCAAGATCCACTTGGGCGGAAGGTAATAAAACAGGCTATAGAGATTAGCTTAAAGTCCAATACCACCGTGTTTCGTCAAGGTGATAACTGTGAAAATTACTTACTGGTTATAGAGGGTTCGGTAAGGGTTTTTTCACGTTCAGAGAATGGCCGGGAGATTTTATTGTATCGTGTTCAGGAGGGTGAATCCTGTACGTTAACGACTTCTTGCCTGTTAGCTAACAACCAGTATCCGGCCGAAGGTGTTACAGAAAGCGAGGTGAAGGCACTGATGATTCCTAAGTCTGCCTTTGATGATGGCCTGCAAGGCTCTAAAGACTTTCGTCAGTTTGTATTTAATGCCTACGGTAAACGGATCAGCGATATTATTACGCTGGTTGGAGAAATCAGTTTTGGTCGAATCGATATACGACTGGCAAAAACCTTGATGCAGCATGTAGTAGGAGAGATGCATATCCATGTTACTCACCAAAGCCTGGCGATGGAAATGGGCAGTGCGCGTGAAGTGATCAGTCGACAGCTTAAAAGCTTTGAGCACAAGGGATGGCTTGCGTTACATCGAGGTAGTATAGAGATTAAAGATTATCAGGCTCTGGAAGATTTATCATATACGTCCTTAATGTGACAAAATCACTGAACTAGTATTATCTTTGTCTCATAATCTTCATCAGGTCATTTAGTGTTTTTGTTATATCGGAGAATTGAGATGAAAAATGTAGGTAGTGTTGATAAGTATTTACGAATTGTAGTGGGTGCTATTTTAATCGCGCTGGTTTTTGTTGGCCCTCAATCACCCTGGGGCTGGATAGGTATCATACCTCTGGCTACTGGACTATTAGGTTTTTGCCCATTGTATAAATTATTCGGTCTAAATACCTGCCCAATCAGTCATAAGTAAATAATAACAGGGCGTTATATCAAATGTAGCGCCCTATCGTTAATTGAGTGAATTAATAGAACGGCAGCTGGCTGCTGTTGCGGATTTGTTCTTTTATTTTCCCAGCAAATTTTTCAAATCAGCGAATGGATTATTCGTTGCCTCTTTTTGTTCTGCCTTGCCCATTACTATGCCATGTTCGGCCAATTGTTCTTCATAACGTTGGTGCTCATTGTCGTGGCAATACAGGCAGAGTAACTCCCAATTACTGCCATCTTCCGGGTTATCGTCGTGGTCATGGTTAATATGGTGCACGGTTAATTCGTGTAGATTACTGCGATCAAACTCACGGCAGCAGCGACCACAGATATGCGGGTATAATTTTAAGGCCTTTGCACGGTATCCGTGGCCACGGGTTTCCGCATCTTTACGGGCCTGCGCGACAACGCGATCAAGTTTATCATTATCTATTTTTTTCATGTGAGTAGTAATGCTTTCAGTGATTTTAACCTAATAGATTATAGCGTCAATATATTCATAGTGAACAGTCTTCAATTAAACAAAAGTTTAATGATTTTAGACTGAGTTGTCTTCATTGCTTACTTTGGGGGTCACTATCGGTACCCCAGTAGTTGATATTATCAGGCTTAAATTAGTTAATCGAAGGCGCTTTGATTTAAATCAGGTATTGTGGCATAAAAGGCTTTTATAAGTAAGGTTCACTTTATTTGACTAGAGTCCCATGAAAGAAGAAAACCTATCTTTACGTGCCAAATACAATATTACTGCCTTATTCTATGACATATTGGATTATCCATGGGAGCGAACTTATCGAAAGTGGAGGCCGTGGTTAATCGGTGATTTACGCGGCAAGGTATTAGAGGCAGGGGTTGGTACAGGCAGGAACTTTGAATATTATCATCAAGATGTAGAGTTAACCGGTGTTGACCTTAGTGATGTGATGTTAAGAAAAGCAATTCAAAAAGCGAATAAAGCACAGTGTAAAATAGACTTGTTGCATGAAGATGCCAGCGTTATGCGCCTGGTGAAATCAAATCAATACGATTGGGTGATATCTACTTTTTTATGTTGTGTGATGCCAGATGAATTTCAACCATTGGCATTGCAGCAGTTTAGTCGTGTATTGAAGTCCGGTGGTGAATTCAGATTGTTAGAAATGATTTATTCAAAAGATGACAAAATAAGAAAACGACAACAACGATTCGCTACATTTGTTGAGAAAGTATATGGTGCAAGATTTGACAGAAAGACACTCGAACATATTGAAGCGTCTGATGAACTGGAAATTACCAGTACGCGATTTTTAAAGGATGATGTTTATTTATTAATTGAAGGCGTTAAGAAAGGTTAAATATATTCATTGTTATTGGAATAATTGTAGTGCGTGTTTACTTGTCGTCTATAGTGTAGCGCTACTTTCGCTGTAGTATTACAATCTCTGTTAATAACACATACATTTACCAGTAACGGTCATTTTTCTTATGGTAGCTATTGTCTAAAAACGCTAGTTAAAACTATAAGTTTGACCCACCTTACAAATTGATTGAATTTTAGTGTGCCTATTAAGCAGGATAGTGAATTGGACAAGAGAGGACTTTTAGTCCTCAGTCGTCAACCTATGGACTTTTATTCCATAGTCGTTGAGTTTTATAAAGCTAAATTTAAGTACGTGACTAAGTTGTTAGTACGTATTTTAATATGAACTCTAATATCAAATAATAGCTATTTATGCTTTGATAGTTCTTTGTAAATTAATAATGAGTGTAAGACGCAGAGTGAATATACGGCGTAAGATTGAAAATTGGCGTGTACTAAATGCATGGCGAAATAATAAGGTGCGTTTTTCAGAATGGAAAAACGTCAGGCAATTTGCATGTATTCGATATTTGTCTGCCGTCGAAAAGGCGCGTTTACGCATTCTTATGGCTGTATTGTTAGCGCAAAAGAAGTTTATTGGAGTACAAGGGCTTAAGTTAACCACAGAAATGAGATTTATTATTGCAGCACAAGCTTGTGTGCCAATATTAAAGCTGGGGATAAATTATTACTCCGGTTTTACGCAGGTAAGTATATATCCCGGTGCCTTTTGGGTGGAGCGAGATGAGCAGGATGCTACTGGTGTGGTGCATCATGTGAAACGACTACTTTCAGGTGAGTCCTGGTCACATGGGCCGGTGATTATTTCGTGGGATGATGTGCAGAAGGACAGTTTGCATGATCATTCAGGACATAACGTTATTATTCATGAGTTTGCACATAAAATAGATATGTTGAATCAATCGGCTAATGGTGTGCCGCCGATTCCATCGACGATGAGCGCTAATGAGTGGCAGATGATTTTTTCTGAGGCTTATGAATTATTGAATGAGCGGATACGTCATCATCATAAGCCTTGTATAAATGCTTATGCTGGCACTTCACCCGCTGAGTTTTTTGCAGTCGCAAGTGAGTATTTTTTTACAGCGCCGGAGGAATTGACGCTACATTGTGATGAAGTTTACAAAGAACTGGCATTGTTTTATCAGCAAAATACTCTGCTTCAACGTGCTAGTCGTTAAAAATTTAAGCAGTCGATAATATGTTGTATATAAGGTAGTAAAAATAGTATGAATGTATTTTTCAACATTTAATATATAGGTGCTGCGACGAGCTATAATATAAAGATATGAACTACTACAAATCATCGGCTATATAGCGGATTAAAAATAGAGACACCCTGTGAATAGTGGCCAGACATTTATAATTTTTAGAAGAAAGTTTTTCCAGCTCATTATGTTGCTGGCATTTAGTCAGTCGGTAGTGGCTTTGGGGTTATCAAATCCGGCTTTAGAAGGTAGCGATGGCGTTACGCATCATCTGCATGACTTTATTGGTAAAGGTCGTTGGAGCACTGTGGTTGTATGGGGTGCGAAGTGTCCGGCTTGTCTTGAGGAAATGCCTGAGGTGCAGATGCTATATGATAGACGTGATAAAACCGGTATTGATGTATTAGGTTTGGCAATAGATTACCCGAGCTTTGATTTCCCAGATATACAGGAAGTTCAGCTGTATGAGGAAGATAATTTCATAACATTTCCTAATTTACTAATTGATTATCAGGTTTTCTCTGATTTAGGGCTCGGTAGGTTAAAGGGAACGCCCACCATCATTGTGCTTAATCCAGAGGGTCAGGTGGCTGATGTACACTTAGGAATAGTGTCTATGTCGGTAATTGAAAATTATATTAATAAGCAACGAAAAAAATAGCAGTATTCTTGAGCGCAGTGACTTAAAATTTTAAAAAACTTCATTATCTATTAAATTATTCTGATGTCAGGCCAACCCAGCAGCGTGTGGCACGATTATAAATTATAAAAAACAAAATATATTCCATATAGAGCTGTCAACATCAAGGCAGTGCTAAAAGACAGGATTGTTTAACGTATTGTTTTTATTGATTATTCTATCTTATATTTTGAGGAAGTTGGTTTATTTAAGCATTGATGATGTGCCGGCTAAGAGCCATGCGTAATCGCTGTCAGTTAAGTTGATATTGATAATATCATGATGAATGTTAAGTTAATAAAGCAGCATTGAGTATTAAATGCTATTTTCTAATTAGGTAAATTGATGATTGATTTACCATCCTGAAATTGAAGGTTTGTATGAGTGATATTGATGCATTAAATCCTAAAAATGCACATATATTAATTGTTGATGATGAGGCCTCTAATGTGTTGCTGCTGCAACGCATCCTGGATATGGCTGCCTATAAACAAGTAAAAAGCACACAGGACCCACGACAGGTAATAGAAATGTTTCGTCAGCAAGCATTTGATATTGTGTTGCTAGATTTAAATATGCCTTATATGGATGGGTATGATGTTATGCGGCAATTACAGACAGAGGCAGGGGAAAATATGCCGATGATTTTAATGCTGACTGCACAACATGCTCAGGAGTATTGCCAACGTGCTCTGGATAATGGTGCACTTGATTATGTTACGAAGCCATTTGATGCCAAGGAGCTGCTGTCACGTATACGCAACCTGGTAGATGTAAAGCTGGCACGTAATTTTATACATCAACAGAAAGAACTATTAAAGAAAGAAGTCGCCCAACGTACTTATGAATTAGAACAACGCACGGCCGAATTGCATGAGACGCGCTTACAAGTGGTACGTCGCTTAGGCCGTGCTGCAGAGTATAGAGACAATGAAACCGGCTTTCATATTGTGCGTATGAGTAAAATGGCGGCTTTGCTGGGCGAGGCTGCGGGAATGAATGAATACTTCTGCGACCTGCTGCTTAATGCGGCGCCGATGCATGATATTGGCAAGCTAGGCATACCGGATAACATATTATTGAAGCCCGGAAAATTTGATGCAGAGGAATGGGCTATTATGCAAACTCATTCCCAGATCGGCGCGGACATTCTTTCTGGCGATGACTCTGAGCTATTAAAAATGGCAGAAGAAATTGCCTTAACACATCACGAAAAATGGAATGGCAAGGGTTATCCGAATGGTCTCGCAGGAGAGAATATTCCATTGGCAGGTCGTTTATGTGCACTATCGGATGTGTTTGATGCCTTAACGTCTGTGCGTCCGTATAAGAAAGCCTGGACAGTAGAAAAGGCGGTGAAGTTAATAAAGGAAGAGAGCGGAAAACATTTTGATCCAACGCTGGTCGAACTCTTTATTAAGTTGTTACCACAAATGGTAGCAATAAAAGAACAACATGCAGAGCCAGAGAGTGAATAATATACATGTTGGGTCGTATTGGCTCTCATTACAGCAGGCATGTTAAACGTTAGTAAAAGTCGTAAAAGTAAGCGCCTCACAGGTGCTTCTCACAAATGAACATAATATATCAATGTTCAAAGACTTTCCGTCCGATTTAATGTTTAAGCAGGGTAATGCTACTTTATTAGCTAAGTAATTTATGCCTTTTGCGCTTATAATTCACCCAATAATAAATGTGATCAGTAAAGAACCTGAGGAATAAATGTGACCAATAACGATGTTTTGCGGCGTATCCGATATGCCTTTGATTTTAATGATTCAAAGATGATAGCCATATTTGGCATGGCTGATCATGAGGTGACTAGAGAGCAGGTTAGTGATTGGTTGAAGAAAGATGATGATTCTAATTTCGAGGAATTAAGCGATAGCGATTTGGCGATTTATTTAAATGGCCTAATTAATGATCGGCGAGGTAAAAAGGAAGGCGTTCAGCCAGTGCCAGAGAAGCGCATCAATAATAATATTATTTTAAGAAAATTAAAAATAGCATTAGATCTTAAAGCAGAAGATATAATAGAAATACTGGCGCTGTCTGATGCCGAGATAAGTAAGCATGAGCTGAGTGCCTTTTTCCGTAAGCCAGAGCATAAGCATTTTCGTAAATGTAAAGACCAAATTTTACGTAAGTTTATAGATGGAGTTCAGACGAAGTACCGTAAAGACTAAATCGTCCAGTGGTAAGTGAACCTGTAGTAATGCAGGTTGCTATGTTTGACGCAATTAGCACTTATGAATATGTTTTATAAATTCATTAGTTAAGCGGTATAAATTTACATGATTTTTGTTTAAAATCATCCGCTGTTTCACCGTATGTTGATTGTAAGTTGTGCTGCAGTCGTTGTGAAAAACATAAGTATTGTTAATTGTTAAAGTGAAGATCGAGAACCTCAGAATGAACAATCCATTTCAAGAACAACTGTTAAAAGCAGGTTTGGTAAGTAAACAGCAAGTGCAGCAAGCCAATACTGATAAAAATAAGAAGAAAAAGCAGCAGCGAAATCAAAAAGATAAAGTTGTCGATGAGTCGAAAATAAAGGCCAAGCAGATTGCTGATGCTAAAATTCAACGTGATCGCGAACTAAACCAAAAGAAACAAATTCAGGCAAAAGCCAAGGCGCTTTCTGCAGAAATTAATCAGCTTATTTTAGATAATTTAATAAAGCGTGATGATGCATGTGAGATTATTTACAATTTTGAGCATGATAAAAAAGTTAAGCGCATTTATGTAAATGCCGAAATGAAACAGCAGATTATTAAGGGCAAGTTGGGCTTAGCGCGAATTGACGGGCGATATGAATTAGTACCTGCATCAGTGGCTGAAAAAATTAAGCAACGAAATGAACGTCGCGTAGTTGTTTTTACCGAGGTTACTCAAGCTAAAGATGAGAACGACCCGTACGCTGATTTTGAAATACCTGATGATTTAACCTGGTAGTTAAGTCATTAAAACTTTTTATCTCATTACTGCAGTATTAATTTGTTAGAAAAAATACAGTTAACTATAAATAAGCTTAAGCCTGATTTGTTGCTTTCCCAGCAGCGAATTAGCATTGTCTCGCACCTCGCCGATGAGGTCACTCATCAAGTATTGTCTTCGTTTGTTAAGAGCTTGCACTGCTCAAAACTTTTAATCATTTCATCAATCATTGAAAACTCAATCCCACCTGAAAAGGCCTCTCTAAAGCTAGGAGAGGAACATGATGGTGTGATATTTGATGCGCGAGATCGGTTTGATGCAAATGCATTAGGCATTGTTTCAGGTGTATTGTGTGGTGGTGGTTTATTAATTATTTTTTTACCTGAAAAAGACAAATGGCTTAAGTGGAATAGTCGTTACATGAAGCATTTCAAATCGCTTCTTGCCGGTAGAGAAGGTGTTTATTATATTGATGAAAATAGTGAAGTAGAAGAAAGTCTCTTAAGTATCACTCCAAAGCAGATAAATCCTGAGAATATACCCGAACCCTATAAAAGTATTGAACAAAAACACACCGTTGAAAAACTTGCGTATTCAATTTCAACTGAGAGTGATGCATGTGCTGTACTTACTGCAGGGCGAGGGCGGGGGAAAACATCATCATTGGGGTTGCTTGTTGCAAACTTAGTGTCAGCTGGTACGTATAAAGTGCTGGTTACTTCTCCTCGAAAATCGATAACAGAACCTTTTTTCAAACATCTGATTAAGCAGTGCCCCGAAGCGATAAAAAGTAGATATGGCTATAAAATCAATAGCTCTTCTATTGATTTTATAGCACCTGATGAGCTGTTAAATAAAAAAACTGTAGCAGATTTAATATTAGTTGATGAAGCGGCAGCGATTCCATTGCCCATGTTAAAAGAGCTGTTAAACAGTTATCCTAAAATTATTTTTTCTACAACAACGCATGGCTATGAGGGGACAGGTCGTGGATTTGTACTTAAATTTTACGAATTACTGAATAATTGTCGGGAAAACTGGTTAAAAATGGAATTGCATCAACCGATTCGCTGGAGGGAAGATGATTTTCTTGAAAGATGGATAGAAGATGTTCTTTTTCTTAATACAGTAACGGCGGAAGTTTCAAAAATTCCAGATCACCCAACAGAATGTCGGTTTGAACAAGTTGATCGGGATATTTTGCTGAGTGATAAAAACAAAATGTCATGTATTTTTTCTTTATTAGTTTTTGCGCATTATAAAACTAGTCCTGCAGATTTTCAGTATTTGTTGGACGATGAAAGCGTGCGTATTTATTCGCTTAGCTACATGGGGTGTGTGTTGGGTGTACTGGCTATTACTGAAGAAGGAGGCTTTGATATAGACCTGTCGTCTGACATATATAAAGGCATGCGACGGCCAAAAGGGCACATGTTGGCGCAAACATTATGTTTTCATGCGGGCTATGAATCAGCTGCGCAACTAAAATACGCTAGAGTAATGCGAATAGCTATTCATCCGCATGTTCAGCGACGCGGTCTGGGGCATTATTTTATACAGCAGGTTGTTAAGCAAGAGCGCAATCATGATGTAGATATATTTGGCAGTAGTTTTTCATCAACCTTTGAATTACTGAAGTTTTGGAAAAATGCAGGATTTTCTATTTTACGCTTTGGTTTTAGCCGTGATCATGTAACTGCATCATATGCTGCAGTCGTTGGTTTGGGGCTATCGACGCAGGGAGATCTGGTTGTGAATGCGCTTTCTCGTAAATTTGAACGTAACTTAAATGCCTGGCAGCAAGGCCCGTTATCTTCACTGGCAGATGATATTAAAGATTATTTGCATAGTAATATTCAATTATACGATCAAAGTTTTTCAATATCAGACTATGAAGACGTAAATTCATTTGCAAATTATAACCGTAACTATGAAGCCTGTATGCCGGCTATTAATCGATTTATCGCAGAGTATACGGTTTTGCCAGATGATATGAGTCAACAGGAAAAAAATATTATATCGATTAGTCAGCAATACACTGGTGACTGGGAAAAAATAGTTGAGTGCATTGGCGTTACTGGAAAGGCTCAGGCAATCGCTTCGTTAAGATCGGCGTTAAGTCATTTATTTGAAAATCATCTCAATAATAATGAAATTTAATTATTTCACTAGAGGAATCAATGGCCATAGTATGGAGTAAAAGTGTCTCGGGTGTGAAGTATGAAGTGCGATCTGCCGGGAATAGCTTGCGCCTGTATACAGATGGTGTTTTTCATAGTCAGTACAATTCTAAACAAATATTAACCGGGCATGTTTGGGATTTGCTGATGCTGCCTGCCTACTTTTATCCTAAGAAAAAAATAAAGCGTGTATTAGTTATGGGTGTGGGGGGAGGTGCAGTGCTGCACATGATACGCCATTTTTTTACACCAGATGAGATTGTAGGTATTGAGTTGAATCCTGTGCATATTTCAATTGGCAAACGTTTTTTTGATTTGAATAAAGCGCCTATTAAATTAATTGAGGCAGATGCAATAAATTGGCTTAAAAGTTATCGTGGTGAAAAGTTCGATATAATCATCGATGATTTATTTAGTGAAAAAAATGGAGAACCGGTACCGGTTATTGGAGCCACGCAGAAGTGGTTTGGCATAATGTTGAGGCATTTGCTGGATGATGGCGTGATTGTGAGAAACTTCATTAATAGAGAAGAATTGCTGGGTTCGGCAGGTTTGGTGCATTCGCCGACGAGTAAAAAATTCAATTCAGTATTTCAATTTAGTAATTCTTTCAATGAAAATTATGTCGCTGCTTATTTAAGAAAATCAGCGACAAGCCAGCAACTACGCAAAAATTTAGTACTTTCTGGATTGAATCCTGGTTTAAAAACGAGTCGTTTAAGATATCGTATAAGAAAACTGCTTTAAGCGTTGTATTTGTTGGTGGGGGAGACGTAAATATAGCAGTCTTCTGTCAGGTCTTCTATTCTCCACCCGATGTAAGTTTTAAACAGGCGCCATTCTTCCTGTAGCTGCTCATCAGGTAGGTTCTCATGTGATTTTACAAATTGTGAAAATTCATCGATATGGTTAAGTAAGGCGTCCATGTCTTCAATGCCGCAGGTGTGCGTATTGTTATATTTATTTCGCTTTGTTGGTTGTGATTTTTTCATGCCGCACTACTTTTAAGTTCTTGTAATTGGCTGCAAAAATCTACCAAGTTATTTGACCAGTGATAAACGTTTGAGAGCTCTAATGAGTTAGATGCTATTAGACTGCTTAACACGTGTAGTTGGTGAGTGATATTTTGTATGTTGGTGAGAGAATTATGCTCTGCAGGACCTGTATTAATGATTTGCAGTTGATTATCCATATACTGGCTAAATAAATTGCAGGCATTACGAAAATCTGAATTGGCAGGGTTTTCTGTGGAGCTAACAATGTCACCAAAGTTGAGCGTTTCCTGAGTTAGTTCGTTTAGTTGCTCTTCGATGCTCATCTTCCACCTACCTATATAACCAGCTGTGTTTATTTGAGAAGTATATTTTAGCTGAATAGACAGGGTGAAAATTGTAAATTAAACTGAAATGCATGTCAGAAAATCCCTACAAAGGGCAACCATCTTTGGGCTTAATCGTTGAATTCTGTACGGATGATTAGGTCTTGTTGTGCAAGTATTTTGGCCATGCGGGCTAGATTGTCTTCATTGGCAAATATAGTGTCGCCATGCCCTTCGGCCTGGAGTATGGTTTTTCTGGTTTTAGGGTTTGTTACGGTGAGCTGCCAGATATTATTGTCTATTTTATAGCGTTTAACGCTGAGGTTGCTGTTGCCAAATCCCCAGTTATTTTGACTAAGCAATGTTTCCCTTGTGTTCTGTTGTAGGTCAGACAGTCCTGAGTTAGTTTCAGTTTGTCTGTAGATAGGGTGGAAACTAGTTGGTATTTGAGGAGAATTTTTCATAGTTGTCTTTACAGTTATCTTGTTTAAGTCATTGTTCGGGCATCTACTTTGTGTGTTTTTTACATTATTAACAAAAAACTAACAGAATTATAAATAAATGTGAATTATATAATGGTTTTTTCTGATGAAAAGTAATTATACTATAATAATATTCTAATCTACATAGTGTAACTTATTGTATTTAATGAATTTATATATGTTGTATGGTTTAAATATAATAATATTAGAAAATATGTGAAATTTACTAATATTTATCAAATATCTTTTTTTAAGGCGCGCACGATTTAATTAAGCAGAGTTATTTTTTCCGTGTTTTGTAACTATTTTGTCCTGAAATATTGATAATGCTTAGACTTAATAGTGTTTTCCTATAAGATACTCGGTTTTCTGCGTTTCGGACTACCGAAGGTGATGTATGAATAATAAAGTTGGTGTAGTCATGGGTAGCACTAGTGATTGGCCTGTAATGAAGCTTGCGGTGCAGCAATTAGAGACATTTGGTATCGAGTATGAGATGCGCGTAGTGTCTGCACATAGAACGCCGGATTTGCTATTCGAATATGCCGCCACTGCACGTGAGCGTGGCTTGGCCTGCATTATTGCGGGTGCGGGAGGTGCTGCACATTTGCCGGGGATGCTGGCTGCAAAAACTACCTTACCGATATTGGGTGTCCCGGTAAATTCAAAATATCTTAAGGGAATGGATTCATTGCTTTCAATTGTACAAATGCCAAAGGGAGTACCGGTTGCAACCTTTGCAATTGGTGAGGCAGGTGCGGCAAATGCTGGTTTATATGCTGTTGCGATACTGGCATGTCAAGACGATAACCTGGCTAATAAACTTGATGATTTTCGAGCAGAGCAACAAGAGGCAGTGCTTGCAATGCAGCTTCCTCCAGAAGAAATATAGGTTGATTTAATGTTACTACCTGGCTCAACTCTTGGTGTATTAGGCGGAGGTCAACTAGGCAGAATGTTCTGTATGGCTGCGCGTAATATGGGATATCGTACGGTCGTTCTCGATCCAGATGGAAACAGCCCTGCGGGAGAAGTAGCTGACCAGCAAATAGTTGCGGATTACACTAGCAAGACTGCATTGGCTGAGATGGCAGAGTTATGTGATGCCATTACGACAGAATTTGAAAATGTCCCAGCGGAGAGTCTGCAGTTTCTATCGGCACGTAAGCCTGTGCATCCCTCAGCAGATGCTGTTGCGGTAGCGTGTCATCGTATCCTGGAAAAAAACTATGCCCAACAGGCTGGCTTGAATCCAGCGCCCTATGCATTAATTAGCGCAGCGAATGATTTTGCTGCTGCGATAGCGGTGACAGGCTTCCCCGCAATTATTAAAACAACTACGCTTGGTTATGATGGCAAGGGCCAGCAAGTGATTGATAATTTGTCACAGTTGGAAAACGCGTTTAAAGCATTAGATCAGGTTGAATGTGTGTTAGAGCGTAAAATGGATTTGGCGTTAGAAATATCTGTTTTGCTGGCACGAAATTCTCAAGGAGCAGTAGCTTGTTATCCACCAGCTGAAAATGATCACCGCAATGGTATTTTGCACCAGAGCATTGTCCCCGCGCGAGTAGCAAGCAGCTTAGCTGAAAAGGCAAAGTCTCAAGCCATCGGTTTAGCCGAGGCATTAAATTATGTTGGCATAATGGCGGTAGAGTTTTTTGTGACTACTGATGGACAGCTTATTTTTAATGAGATGGCTCCAAGGCCACATAATAGCGGACACTATACGATGGATGCTGCGGTAACATCGCAGTTTGAGCAGCAAGTACGTGTGATGTGTGAGTTGCCACCTGGTGATGCACGACTAACCAGCCCGGTTGTTATGATTAACTTGCTTGGCGATCTGTGGCCGGTGGACTGGGCCAAGTGTTTGAATGATCCTGCGCTAAAGCTGCATTTATATGGCAAAACTGAAGCAAGAAATGGCCGTAAGATGGGGCATTTTAATTTGCTAGCAGATGATATCAATATAGCTATCAAGGCTGCAGATGATATTTTTCAAAAAATATCATAAAGAATTTAGTGCCTGAATTATTCTTCAGGTGAATTGGTTCTCACTTCAATACATTCAATTTGCTGTATATAGCCTAAGCCGATTGATGTTTGCTCACTCTCTGTCATAATCATTTGTATAAAATTATACTAATTATCGACTAAGGGAAATAGGTACTCATTATGAGCTTCTCAGAGCCTGTTCGAGAGTTTGAGGGTGACCTGGATCACCCTGAAAATGCACAAATTATTCAATTTCTAAAGCAACACCAGCCATCTGCCTATACAGATATTGTTCAGCTGCTAGTCGAGTCAGCTGAAGACCTCCCTGATGTGAAATTTTACTGCCCAGATACAGATAATCATGCCTATTATCTGGCGCATACACCCGAGGGTATTATATTTGCGGCGGCAATGGGCATGAGTGCACTCATGTATCGTTTGCCCAAGCAGTCGATGTCGGCTGCATTAATGAAGGGTGGCGAGGTGTTTCCTGAAATAGGCGAGCCCTGGGTAAGTTTTAATCCCTTTTGGCCTGAAAAGGAAAAGAACGATAAGGTAAATATGGATGATATGAAACAGTGGTGTAATTTAGCTTCGCACTATGCGATGTCGGGAAATTAAATATGACCACTTCTATGTCCACAGTAATGCGTCTTTATAAAATATGTGCACTGCTGGGTACATTAATTATTTTATTAGATGCTGGCTTTTCCTGGATGCGCATTGCGGCCTTTGAAAACACAGTAACTGAGGTGTTTGAGTCAATTGTTAGAGTTCAAATGGAGGTTGATGGTTTGCAGCAGGAATTGTCACATTTGGATAAAGTGTTGCAAGTCACAGCGGATAAAGAGGCTACCACTGAAGTGCTTGTTGATAATGTTGGTTACTCTGAGTATGAAATAGAACGATTGAAAGATGAACATGTCAGCATAAAATTATATTTACAAGAAAAGCAATTAGGGCTTGTAGCACTAAACACTGAAAAAAAACACATTATGAATGAGGTGCGTATATTATTTCTAATGTCGTTAATATTTTTAATTTTAGGCACATTATTGGCTGCTTTTGGTTATCTTGCCTGGTATTTTAAAGTTGAGCTTTTTGAAGATCGCCGAAAAAATGCTAGATAACAGGTTTAATATTCTAGAGTGAATATAAATAATAACGCAAATATGGGAGGTATATTGCTAGAGGCGAAAGATTAATTTAGCACTGCAAGAAAATTGAGTAAAGACATTTATTTTTTTCATTTAATTTGATGATTTATACTGTTTTTTTCTTGACCTAATAATCTACATCTTCTATAAAACAAAATAACACTACATAATAAATGGGAGGTAGTTCTGGCAAAAAGATAAACAATTTTTTATTTCTATTGTTTAACTCATTTTTTTAAAGGTGATATATGGCTAGGAAATCAAGCGCACAAAAAAAAGCATCCAGGCAAACAAGGAAAAGAAGCCCGGATAAACCCAACGTTGTTGATATACGTTCACGTAATTCCTTCCTCGATACACAATCAATTCCCCCGAAAGCCGCTCCTCCTCTCCAGGCCAAAACTCCATCACAAAGTCACTACATAAATGCCATTAAATCTCACAAACTAACCTTTGGAATAGGCCCGGCAGGTACGGGTAAAAGCTACTGTGCAGGCGCTATCGCGGCAGAAGAATTATCGGGTCGACGAATTGATAAAATAATTATTAGTCGCCCCGCAGTTGAGGCGGGTGAAAATTTAGGTTTTTTACCGGGTGACTTGCATGAAAAATTTGACCCATATTTTGATGCATTTCGTGATTGTTTAAATGAACGATTAGGTAAAGGCGTTGTAGAGTGTGGACTAAAAAATGATCGCATAGTGGTTTCACCGTTGGCGTATTTACGCGGTAAAACATTTAATGATGCCTTTGTTGTTCTGGATGAAGCGCAAAATTGCACAGCAGCGCAATTAAAAATGTTTTTAACGCGAATTGGTGAAAACTGTCGTGTGGTTGTTAACGGTGATATCAGGCAATCAGATATAGGCCATAAATCTGGTTTGCAAGATGCAGTTGACAGATTGGGTCTGCTTGATTCAGTATACGTTCATCAGTTTGAACGCGAAGATATTGTGCGCAGTGGATTGGTTAAAGAAATTATTGAATGCTATGAGTATTAAATAATAATAACGATAGAATATGTTTTTATGGGCGCTTTTGCGCCCATTGTTTTTTTAGTTTTATAAATAAATTTGATTGTATAGAGTTATGGGAAGATATCGAGCACCCGCGATAAAAGGTTCGCCGTACATTACGCCTGAAGGTATGCGCGTGTTAGAGGAAGAACTGGATTTTTTATGGAATAAACGCCGCCCATTGGTTGTGCAGGCCTTGTCTACGGCAGCAGCCGAAGGAGATCGCTCGGAGAATGCTGAATATATCTATCGTAAAAAAGAACTGGGTGAGATAGACAGGCGTGTGCGGTTTCTTTCAAAGCGTGTTGATGAATTAAAAGTAGTGTTTGAAACACCTCAAAAGACAGATCAAATATTCTTTGGTGCCTGGATTGAGTTGGAAACGGATGCTGGTACGTTAATTCAATATCGTCTGGTTGGGCCTGATGAATTTGATGCAGAGAGAGGCTTTATTAGTATGGATTCTCCCGTTGCCAGGGCTTTAATGAAAAAACGTGAAGGAGACGAGGTCTCTATAGAAACGCCAGGTGGTGTTTTAAATTATTATGTAAATCGTGTGCAATATCAGCCGTTCGGCTAAACTTAGTTAAAGATTTACATGCACTGGACGCTAATTAAAGGTGAGATACAAATTAAATAACTAACCCTTAAAAGTCAGCCCATAGATTAGCCATGCTCCGATTGATCGCATTTATACTTTGTTGTAGCTCGTCATTTAGCCTGTATGCCGTACAGCGTTATCAATCGACTGTAGATTCCTCTGTGTGGAATGTGAGTAGCAGTCCCATATTTTGTGAAATGGTGCACCCCATTGATAGCTTTGGCAGTGGGCGGTTTACGTATTCTTCGGGAGGCGAGCTGGCCTTTCAACTTCAGGTGTTGCAGGCGGCCACACCAATTAATAATGTTGCGAATCTCTACTCGGTGTCTCCATTTTGGCGTGAGCCTCAACAACGAGAGCTTGCTCAGATAGCCATATCCAAAGGTAGAGTGCCTATTTATATAGGTGGGAATTTAGCCAAACGTATGTTGCATGAGCTAGAGGCGGGGCGGCACCCAACGCTGCACTACAAAGACTTAACGAGTTACGAAGATGACGTTGTTGTTGCCTTGTCATCGGCAAATTTCCATCAGAAATTCAGTATGTTTCAGCAATGTATCAGTGAGGCTTTGCCCTATGGCATTGATCACGTGAAGGATACGGTCGTCAATTTTGCAAAAAATAAATCTAATTTGAATGATACGCAGCTAGAAAAACTTAAAGATATCGTACTGTTTGCGAGCATTGATAAAAATATGCAAATTGAAGTGCATGGTCATACCGACTCACAAGGTCGTCGGATCTATAATAAGAAGTTGTCCCAGCGACGTGCGAGAACCGTTGAGAAGTACCTTTTAGCAAAGGGTGTGTCTGCAGAGCAAATATCACGTCACTTCTATGGGGAGTCAAAGCCTGTGGATACGAATAAAACTAAAGCAGGTCGCGCCAATAATCGGCGAGTAAACGTTTTAATCAATTTAGATTAAGCCTTAATACAGGACACACCAGCCCGGCTCCGGTATAATATCTGCCCCAGATTATAGTTAGTTGCGGAGCATACATGTCTAAGGTCAATAAAGTCGTTTTAGCCTACTCAGGTGGTTTGGATACATCCATTATTCTTAAGTGGCTGGAAGATACCTATGGCTGTGAAGTGGTTACTTTTACAGCGGATATTGGTCAGGGCGAAGAAGTAGAGCCAGCGCGAGCCAAAGCACAGGCGATGGGTATTAAAGAAATCTATATTGAAGATCTGCGTGAAGAGTTTGTTCGTGACTACGTCTTCCCTATGTTCCGCGCTAATGCCATTTATGAAGGTGAGTACCTGTTAGGTACCTCTATAGCGCGTCCATTGATCGCCAAACGGCTGATTGAAATCGCCAATGAGACGGGTGCAGATGCTATTTCACACGGCGCAACAGGTAAAGGTAATGATCAGGTGCGTTTTGAGTTAGGTGCCTATGCGCTTAAGCCTGGCGTACAGGTGATAGCCCCCTGGCGTGAGTGGGACCTTAGTTCACGAGAGTCACTAATGGCTTATGCAGAAAAGCACGGCATTGAAGTCGATTTTGCTAAAAACAAAAAGAAGTCACCCTATTCAATGGATGCCAACTTGCTGCATATCTCTTATGAGGGTGACATTCTGGAAGACCCGTGGGCAGAAGCCGAAGATGATATGTGGCGTTGGTCCGTATCACCTGAAAATGCACCGGATAAAGCAACGTATATTGAGCTTAGCTATGAAAAAGGCGATATCGTGGCAATTGATGGTGTGAAGATGACACCAGCAACCGTACTTGAAACACTGAATAAATTAGGTGGCGATAACGGTGTAGGGCGCTTAGATATTGTGGAAAATCGCTACGTCGGAATGAAATCTCGTGGTTGTTATGAAACACCAGGTGGCACCATTATGATGAAGGCGCATCGTGCTATTGAATCACTCACCTTAGATCGTGAAGTAGCGCACCTTAAAGACTCACTTATGCCTAAGTATGCAGAAATGATATACAACGGTTATTGGTGGAGCCCGGAGCGTGAGATGATGCAGAAGATGATTGATGCATCTCAGGAGCATGTAAATGGTGATGTTCGTCTTAAGCTGTATAAAGGTGCGGTATCAGTTGTTGGTCGTCGTTCAGAAACCGATTCGTTATTTGATGAAAAGATTGCAACTTTCGAAGATGATGGCGGCGCATACGATCAAAAAGATGCCGCAGGTTTTATTAAATTGAATGCATTACGTTTGCGTATTGCGGCTAAACGTAATAAGTAATCAATGAGTAGATTATTGAAAAGCCGTTCAAGCATACATTGAACGGCTTTTTTTTGCTTAGGATTAAGTGAATACAAACTATTTTATAAATTTTATTTAATTTGTGCGGAATGAGATTTTGAAACTAAATATAACCACTAAAAAACATCCTGTTATTTCGTTACTGAAATTATGTCTGTTGTTTAGTGTTATTTCTTTGCTTATATTAAGTCTTACGCGATTAGGTGTGTTGGCCTTTATTGTGGATATGAAAAATATTCATGATGGTGAATTGGTGAATTTGCTATTGCTTGGGTTGCGTTTCGACGTAAAAATAATTTCCAGCATTTTAATTGTGATTTTGTGCGTGCCGGCATTGGTTTTTTCCGTGATTGACAGATGGTACTTATTTGCTCATTGGGCCAGATTGTCATTACTCGCAATGATTATTTTTATTACGCTGTTAAGTTTTTTAGATTTTGGCTTTTATATGTATTTCGGCACACCGATAGATAGCCTGGTGTTCGGAATTATAGATGATGGAACGTCTGAAGTAGTCAGCAGTATTTTTAGCGATAAACGGTTAATACAGATTATAGGTTTAAGCTTTGTTAGTATGATATTTTTTAGTTACTGGTTTGTTTCTAAAATCTCGCTATCAATTGCACGAGTGTATTCTTATCGCTCACGGTTTAAAAATATATTGCTAATATTGCTTATTAGTTTGCTAATGGTTGTTCCTGCGCGAGGTAGTTTTGATACCTTTCCATTATCCAGAATAAGCGCCAGCGTTAGTGATAATAGTATCGTTAATTCATTGGCTCTAAATGCGCCTTTGCATTTATATTACACATTGTCAGATCGTGAAAATGATAGCTTTGGTAGGTTAAGTAGTCAGCAAGTATTAGCTGAAAGTAGATTGACGTCGTTGCGTGAGCTAACTCATTATGCCGGTTACTCGAATAAAAATTCATATAAGCAACACGCATCAAAGAAGCCAGAAGACTTTCAAAGGCCGCATGTTATTTTTGTGTTAATGGAAAGCTGGTCTACTCATATGGCGATAATGGATGCCGCGGATAATAATGTTTTAGGTGTGTTTTCAAAACACGCTAAAGAAGATCATTTTTTCCCGTATTTTTTCTCCAATGCTTATGGTACTAATCCAGGCATAGACAGTTTGTTACTGAATAGTCCTATAACACCTATGTCGACCGCATCTGTGGGAGACTTTTCATTTTCAATGTCTAATGTCTTGCCATTTAAGCAGCAGGGTTACGATACGTTATTTTTAAGTGGTAGTAGCAGTACCTGGCGTAACCATAATAATTTCTGGCCGAAGCAGGGATTTGATCGGTATCTTGGGCGAGCAACAATAGAATCGCATTTTGGTGTTAAATCAGATAATCCATGGGGTGTATATGAATCTTACTTATTTGATTACTTGAAAAAAACACTGCTTGAAGCTGAGGCGACATCTAAACCGTTATTTTCTTTTGTAATGACCACGAACAATCATCCGCCTATACGTCTGCCAGAAGATTACCAGGCGCCGCCGTTTAAAATGGAACAATATGGTTTTACAGATGAAGATATAAATAAACGTGAGATATTGACAGGCTTTCATTACCAGAGCAATGCACTGGGTGAGTTTTTAAGCTGGTTAAAACAGTCGCCATTGAAAGATAAGGTGATTGTGGTGGCTACAGGGGATCATATTTATAAGGGATTTGTGAATTATACCGGAGCGGATATGGCCTATTTACGCTATTCGGTACCGGCTTATTTTTATATACCCAAGCGTTATGACAGCCTGCAGTCGGTTAGCTCACAAATGGTGGGCTCACACGAAGATCTATTTCCTACCTTATATGAACTGGCGCTTTCAGAGGGTGAATATATGGCATTCGGCACACCAATGATGCGTAAAAGAATTGCTAGTGCGTATGGCTGGATTAATCAGGATGGTTATTTATTTAATACCGGCGTTGTAACGGGGCAGCGTTTTTATCCGTGGCAGGATGATACTAAAATAAAATTAAGTTTGCAGGATGAAGATATGTCAGCTGAACAGAAAACAATTGTTCAGCGACAAAAATACAGGATGTTACTAAAGAAATATCTGTTAGTGAATGAATTTGAACAGGCAGCCAGATAATAGCTGCCCGTCAGTCGGTTAGTGTATTACAGGAATGACAGTATTTCTGCTTCAATATTTTCTTTATCAATAATGGTCGCCTGAGCAATCTGTTTTTCAAACAAGTCGCTAATTACCTTTGGAATTTCAATATTGGCTTTTTGCGCAATTGATTTCAATGCATCGATATCGTGCGCATCCATTTCACCGGTCAGTGCATTGGCAATAACCGGTGAAAATTTTGTCCATTCCGCTGTTGAGTAGACAATCGTTTTCAATGGCTTGTTACGGCAAGTATCGTAAGTCTTAAAACAGGTGGCGGTATGCGGGTCCATTAAGTAGCCCTTGGAAAACGCTTGTTTGATGTACTTTTTACCCTCTGCATCATCACAATAATCTGCCGCAAATATACTTTGTATTTTTGCTAGTTCATTTTCTGTTAACTGATAATGTTTTTCTGTATCTAGTTTGAGCATTAATTCTTTGGTACGCGCTTCGCCAAATAAATCGAATAATATACGCTCAATATTTGATGACTTTAAAATATCCATCGCTGGAGAGGTTGTTGGGATAACAGCTTTTTGTCTCAAATCATAAGATCCGCTATTTATGAATTGCGTGAGTATATTGTTGTTGTTTGATGCAATCAGTATTTTTTCAACCGGGAGTCCCATTTGCATTGCGTAGTAACCGCCTAATGCATTTCCAAAGTTACCGCTTGGTACATTTAAGTATACTTTTTCACCGAGTGTAATTTCATTTTGGCGAATCAGTTCCAGGTAAGAATGTACATGGTAAATTGTTTGAAAAATAATACGTCCAAAATTGACAGAGTTGGCGGCTGAGAGAAAAATATTTTTTTCCTGTAACTTTTGCTTGAAGGTCTCTGAGCCCAATAACTGTTTGAGAGCACTTTGAGCATCATCAAAGTCACCATGAATACCGATAACTTTTAAATTAGCTGCATCTTCGGTGACCATTTGTAGGCGTTGTACGTCTGATGTTCCGCCATCAGGGTATAAGCAGGCAACCTGTACATTGGCGCGGTTTTTAAATGTCTCTAGTGCAGCGGGGCCAGTGTCACCAGATGTGGCAGCAAGTATGAGATAATTTTCATTGCGCTTTTGTGCCAGTGCAGACAATACGATTCCAAAGGGTTGTAATGCCATATCTTTAAATGCCCGAGTCGGGCCGTGGTATAGCTCACTGACAAATAAATCATCATAAACTTTTACAACGGGGACAGGGTTCCTACTGTCATCGAATTCGTCATACAGGTTAAGTGCCTGTTCAATTACCGCCTGATCAATATCAATTTTAAAAGCCGCGAGTATGTCTCGAGCCAGACTTTTGTAATCTGCTTTTAAGTGATCTGCTAAAAAATCGGCACCTAAATTAGGTAATGATTCAGGTGAGTAGATGCCACCAAAAGAAGAAATTGGGCTTAAAATAGCTTCGGAGAAGTTGATTTTTGCTGGGCGCTGGCCATCATTGCCACGGGTTTCGATAAATTGCATATGCCTGACTGTACTTTATGATTACCTAAGAAAGGCGCAAGTATATCGAAGATATGCTTTTATTTCATTAAAGCAAAAAGACGGTTGCGAGCCCCAAAAAGGCAGCGAGGCCTACAATGTCAGTGATGGTAGTAAGAATCACACTGCCAGCAATGGCGGGGTCTATACGAAATTTTTTCAGCAAAACAGGAATGACTACCCCTGAAGCGGCGGCAAATACCAGATTGATAATAAGTGCCGCGGCTATAACCAGGCCAACGGAAAAGTCCTTGAACCATAATGTTGCAATACCAGCAACCACTATCGCCCAGACAACGCCGTTTAAGAGGCCTACCACGACCTCCTTGTTGAATACCCAACGCCGATTGCTGCGACTAAGTTGCCCCAGGGCCATACTACGAATTACAAGTGTAATGGTCTGGCTACCTGCAATGCCGCCCATGCTCGCGACCACATTCATTAAAATGGCGACAGAGACTACCTTTTCCAATGTGGTTTCAAAGTTGCTCACTACCCATGAAGCTAGAAAGGCCGTAATTAAGTTAATACCTAGCCAAATTGCGCGACGATTAGCGCTGGGAAACACCGGTGCGAACAGATCTTCTTCATCATTCAAACCCGCCATGCTTAGTACAGAGTGATCGGCTTCTTCACGAATAACATCGACAACATCATCAATGGTGATGCGGCCTAGCAGCATATTGCGGCTATCGACAACGGGAGCAGAGATGAGGTCTAAATCTTCGAAAATTTTCGCAACGTCATTATCTTCCATATCTGAAGGAAGGGCATCTACCCGGTCATTCATTATTTCAGCTACGGTGCTGTCTGGTTGATTAATGAGTAGTTTGGATAATGGCAAAATACCTAAATAATGGTTTTCCCTATCGACCACAATTAAGTGATCCGTGTGATTTGGGATATCGCCGAGTAGCCTTAAATAGCGCAACACCACGTCCAGCGTAACTTCCGGGCGTACAGTTATGGTGTCGGTATTCATCATACCGCCGGCACTGTCTTCCGGGAATGATAATACTGATTCCAGCAGCTTACGGTGCTGGCTATCTAATGAATGTAATACCTGATCTATAACTGTATCGGGCAGTGATTGCACAAAATCGGCGGAGTCATCTACCTCTAAACCTTCGGCAACCTGTACCAGTTGCTGGGGTGACATATCTTTGATGAGGCTTTGACGAATTTCATCGCCGAGGTTCATTAACACTTCTGCCTCAGTGTCTTTTGAGACCAGAGACCAGATAACAAATCGCTCACGTGGTGGCAGTGATTCTATAAGATGCGCAATTTCCGCGGGATGCAGAGCATTCAACATACCTTCTGCATGTTGCAGGGTGCCGGATTCTAATGCATCAGATAAAGCTAGAATTTGTTGTTCTGTTTTTTCTGCGATGTCGCTGCTGTCTACCATGGATAGGCCCGATTCATGGTTATGAATTTATTTGGAGTTTATAGAAAATTTGAATTGAAGTGTAGCTTAACAAGCAGCCTTAAGTGCATGTTTTATAAAGTTGTTAACTAAATTTACGATTTAGTTCATCCACCGCCTGTTTAATTTGATCGGGGTGGGAGAGCTTTAATATCTTTTCGCTCTCACAGCGCAGCAGTTCAATCTGACTACTATTAATGATGCGCTTAATATCGAGTAGGCTGTTTGCCTGTACGCTGAAGTTTGTTAAGCCCATGCCGAGTAGTAGTCGGGTGTATTGAGTATCGGAGGCCATCTCACCGCACATGGAGATATTGACATTACCGGCTTCACCGGCATTTAGTGTCATTTTAATGAGTTTAAGTACAGCAGGATGTAATGGGTTGTATAAGTAACTCACTTCATCATCAATACGGTCAAACGCTAGAGTGTACTGAATAAGGTCATTGGTACCGATGGATAAAAAATCTAGCCTGCTCGCCAGACAATCTGCAGCTAATGCGGCAGCCGGGACTTCAATCATCGCACCAATTTTTATGTGTTCATCAAAACGCAGGTGTCGTGCTTTGAGTTCTAATTTGGCCTGCTCTACCAGCTTCATTACCTGATCAATCTCGGACACACAGGTAACCATCGGAATCATCATTAATACAGGGCCATACCCGGAGGTGCGCAAGATGGCTCTAAGCTGATTTAAAAATAACTCAGGGTCTTTGAGGCAGCGCCGAACCGCGCGTAGTCCTAATGCAGGGTTATGTATTAAGGGACCATGTTGTAAGCTATCACTTAGTTCTTTATCGGCACCTAAATCCATTGTGCGAATGGTTAAAGGGTGACCTTTCAGAGAGCGTAGAGCGCGTTTGTAGTTATTAAACTGGGCCTCTTCACTGGGAATTTCATTGTGCTCAATAAAGAGGATTTCAGTTCTGTATAGGCCAACGCCGGTGTGATCAAACTGACGTAATGCGCGTACGTCTTCGGGACGATCTATATTGCCTTGCAAAGAAATTTTTAAGCCATCTAAAGTTTGGCTAGATTTATTTTTTAGGTCAAATAAATTTTTGCGGCGTTGACGTTCGTCGCGAATCAAACTTCTAAAATAGGTTAGGTCTTTTTTCGGTGGATTAATGTGTATTTCGCCAGTACTACCATCTAGTACTAACCATTCATTAGCCTGCACATATTGCTTGGCATTGCTAACACCTACAATGGCTGGAATGCCCAGGCTACGCGCAAGGATTGCGGTGTGTGAAAGCGGGCCGCCGTATTCGGTAATAAAGCCAGCAATTTTTTGATGCTGCATTAACAGTGTGTCAGCAGGTGTTAAGTCATCAGCGACTATAATTCGACCCTTTAAACTAGAATCCAGATTGTCATCTGTATGATGGCTTGCTGATCCACTTATTAAACAACGTTGTATTCGATCCGCAACATGCGTGATGTCATCTTTACGTGTTTTTAAATAAGGGTCGTCCATTTCATCAAATACTTTTATGATGCGTTCAACCTGTGCCTGTAAAGCCCACTCGGCATTGCATAAACGAGCGTGTATATGGCTGACAGTATCTTCGTAAAGAACCGGATCATTAAGCATTAATAAGTGAGTATCAATGAATTGTGTAATGTCGTGAGGTGTGTCTTGTGCAATGGTGTTTTTAATGTTTTTTAATTGCAGCTGGGCCTCTTCACATGCCTTTTCAAAACGGCTTATTTCTTTTGCAGTGTCAAATTTTGAAATGGAGTATTCTAAAACCTCAGGCAGCTCACGGTAGTACACATAGGCTTGTCCTATGCATATTCCTTTGGAAACGGCGATGCCTTTTAGTGCTGCAGGCATTTTGTATTCCAACGCATTGTAAGTCTTAAAAGATATTTATTTTGATACATTATTATTCGGCTTCATCGAAGCGATTGTTAATGAGCTCTATTAATGCCTGAAGACAATTTTCTGCATCCTCACCATCAATATGTAAAATAATTTTACTGCCCTTGCCAGCAGCGAGCATCATCACCCCCATAATGCTTTTGCCATTTATACGATGGCCCAGTTTTTCAATATCAACGTGACTGGTAAAAGAAGAGGCAATATTCACTAGTTTGGCAGCCGCGCGGGCATGTAAACCTAGTTTGTTAATGATTTCAATTTCGTGATTTATGCTACTCATTCTACTTCCATGCATTCACATAAAAGGATGCCGTCGTGGCCGCCACTAACGGCTTTAAGCGCCATATTCTCCAAACTTAGCTGCGGATAATTTAATACACGAATTAGCATGGGTAAATTTATTCCTGAAACTAACTTACAGTTATATTTTTCAGCTAACTGTTTGGCGATATTGCTTGGGGTCGCACCATATATATCAGTTAAGATGAGTACGCCGTTACCTGTATCGAGTGAGCTTATATAGTTTTTTCCCTGTTCTAAAACTTTTTCAACAGGGAAATCTAAAGGAACCTCAAGCGCACGCGTTGCTAATGGGCAAGTGTCGAGTATTTGTCTGGCTGTTTCCAGTAAGCTGGAAGCAATGTGTTGGTGACTAATAAGTAGTAGGCCTACGCTCATGATTTTTTATACTATATAAAAGGTTATTCCATTTCTCGGTGGCGAAGTGAAACGTTTTCAAACTTGCCCTGGAAATAGGTGTTAAGTAATTCTGCTATATACACTGAACGGTGTTGCCCGCCAGTGCAGCCAATAGAAACCGTTAAATAATATCGGTTTTGTTCTGCAAACTTGGGAATCCAGTATTCTAAAAAATTTCTAATGTGACTAAACATATCGACCACATCATCTTGATCTTTAAAAAAGGCCTGCACCTCTGGGTCTTGTCCGGTAAGCGGTCTTAATTGTGGTTCCCAGTGTGGGTTAGGTAAACAGCGAACATCAAAAACAAAGTCAGAGTCGGTGGGGACGCTGTGTTTGAAACCAAAGGACTGAATTAAAATCGATAACTGCTTATTTGGCCTGGAAATAATGCGCTGTTTAATGATTGCACGTAACTGGTGGACATTGGTGTGGGTTGTGTCCAGACATAAGTCTGCCTCGAGTGCGATAGCGGATAATAGATTGCGCTCGATATCAATCGCCTCAGCTAAGGGAATGCCTTTTCGAGTTAGTGGGTGGCGACGTCTGGTATCACTGAAGCGTTTTATTAGTTCATTTATTGCCGCTTCAAAATAGATGACTTCAATGTCAATCGTGTCGGTTTTTGTGGCGCGTATAATGTCATTAAAACGATTTAAGTCTTCTGCACCGCTGCGCGCATCAATGCCAACAGCAACCTGATCATATATTTGCATTTGTCGGCTGGTTAATTGCTTGGCAAGATCAGGCAGTAGCCCCAGAGGCAAATTGTCTACACAGTAGAAGCCTTCATCTTCAAGGGTATGAAGAGCGACTGATTTTCCCGATCCTGAGAGTCCGCTGATAATAATTAATTTCATATTATTTTATTGTTGTGTTTTATTTACCAATATTTGTGTGGTGTTATGGTCTTTGCTGCATATACTCTTGTTGTCTTTGAATAAATTCATCGCTGGCATTGTGACCGCTTTCTATCAGAATATGATTTCTAACGGCCGCTTCTACCATTACCGCCAGGTTGCGACCCGATGCGACCGGTAATCTTATTTCTGTAACCGGCACGTCGAGTATAGTTTTAATGGAACGAGAACCATAGAGTCTGTCAAGTTGTTGCTGGTTTTCCTGTGTCATGTGCTCAAGATGAATAACCAACCGCAAATGTTTATTTGGTTTAATTGCATTTTCGCCATACATAGCGCGAATATTAAGTACGCCTAGACCGCGAACTTCCATAAAATCTTTGAGCACATCAGGGCATGATCCATCGAGCAGGCTTGGGCCTATACGTGAAAAAACAGGTGCATCATCAGCAATTAATCTGTGGCCGCGAGTGATGAGTTCAAGTGCTAATTCACTTTTACCGACACTGCTCTCACCCGTGATAAGTACGCCGCTGCCCATAACCTCCATAAATACGCCATGTAGAGTGGTTTTTTCAGAAAGTAAATCTGAGATATAAAAGCGTACTGCATCAATTAGATCACCACTGTTCAAATCACTTTGTAATAATGGCGTGTTCTTTTCATTCGCAATGCTGATTAGTTCTTCCGGGATTTCCTGGCCGTTGGTAAATATAACAGCGGCTGTACGTCGGGTGAAAATATCACTCAAACTATCGTCGTGTGCATTGTGCTTTTTTAGATAGTGCCATTCTTTTTTACCAATCACCTGAATGCGATTTGGGTGAATTAAATTTAAGTGTCCAATCAATGTGGATTGTTGATTTAAATGTAATGAACTTTTGAGTGGACGTTGCGCGTTTGCCTTACCTGCAATCCATTTGATGTCTATATTTTCTTGCAGATACTCAAATAAATCGAGAGGCGTAAGCTGCTGCAACATGATTTAAGAAGCTGCTTGATGTGTGAGCGCCCAACCAGATAGCTGTGTATATAATTCTTCGTCTGTTTTGCAATCTTGAAGTTTTTGGCAAAAGTCGGTATCACTAAACATGCTCGCTAATGTGGCGAGTATTTGTAAGTGTTCATCAGTGCATTCTTCTGGAACTAATAAGCCAAATAATAAGTCAACAGGCTGCTGATCCGGGCTGTCGAAATCGATACTTTGGTCAAGCTTTACAAAGCAACCTATGCCTATTTCCTGTCCCGCTGAATGAAAGTTAAGTCGCCCATGAGGTAGAGCTACACCATGTCCCAAGCCGGTCGAGCCCAATCTTTCGCGCTCGATCAGTTGGTGAAAAATATCATTTGGGTCAGTCTCAATTGCTCCCTGACCGAGTAGTTTGCTAAGTGATTCAAGTGCGCGTTTTTTGCTGCTAATACCGCTTAAGCATTTTGTTCGGTCTGGTGCAATTAAGTGATTGATATTCATACTGCTATTCAGCTGATTACTCAGTGTCATCCTCAATGGGTTGTGGCTGCGCCTGCTTCTGATGATGGTCGGTTATTTTTTCTTTATGTTTCTTAACCTGCCGATCCAGCTTGTCTATCAAGCTATCAATAGCCGCATACATATTGTCTTCGGTGCTTTCAGCAAAAACATTATTGCCGGCCATATTGATAGTTGCTTCTGCTTTATGACGAACGTTTTCTACTGTAAGAATTACGTGAGTGTTTGTCACCTTATCGAAGTGCCGTTCTATTCGTTCCATTTTCTCATCTACATAGGCGCGAAGCGAATCGGTAATATCTATATGGTGCCCAGTTAAATTGATTTGCATAAGGACTCCTTAGTGCGTTGCCTCAAGATAGGCGTTTACGTTCGTTTGATGGCGGTATCATCATGGCTTCTCGATATTTGGCCACAGTTCTACGCGCCACATTAATGCCCTGATCGACCAATAAGTTGGCAAGTTTATTGTCACTCATTGGTTTTCTGGGTTCTTCACTTTCAATCAGCTTTTTAATCATGGCTCGAATGGCCGTGGCTGAACATTCCCCGCCATCGGACGTGCCGACATGACTGGAAAAGAAGTATTTGAATTCAAACACACCCTTGGGTGTATGCATATATTTCTGTGTAGTTACCCTGGAAATAGTTGATTCGTGTAGCTCTAATTCTTCGGCAATTTCACGTAGAACCAGGGGTTTCATGCCTTCTTCACCATAATCAAGAAAGGTGCGTTGGTGTTCTACGATGGATGTTGCGACACGCATCAATGTTTCATTTCTACTTTGTAAGCTCTTAATAAACCAGCGAGCTTCCTGCATATTGTTTTTCAGGAAGGTATTGTCATCGCTTTGTTTTCCACGTTCTATAAATGCGGCATAAGTAGGGTTAATGCGCAGTTTAGGCGCAGACTCACCATTAAGTCTAACCGTCCAACGGCCTTCGTTTTTACTAACGAAGACATCGGGAACTACATATTGAGTAGATGACTTGCTAATGCTGCCACCCGGCTTAGGATTCAGGCATTGTATAAAACGTATGACTTCGGCAAGTTCTTCGTCGTTAATACGATTATAGCGCTTTAACTTAGCATAATCATGACTACCGAGTAGATCCAGGTGATCTTTTACAATTTGCTTGGCTTTTTTAAGGATGGGGACATCGTTTGCGGAGAATTGCTCCATTTGCAGCAATAAGCATTCTTTCAGGTTACGTGAACCAACACTGAGTGGATCGAACTGTTGTATTAAGTGTAATACGGCTTCCACTTCATCTAATTCAATGTCGAGTTCACCAACAAGCGAAGTATGAATATCTTCAATTGACTCTTTTAAATAACCGTCTTCATCAATGCCATCAATAATAGACAGCGCAATGGTGCGGTCAATATCACTCATCGTGGTGGTGAGCAATTGATCCATTAAGTGGTCGAATAATGCGCCATCGGTACTGCTCTGGTTTTCCAGGAATTCACGGGCTTTATCATCATCACCAGAAGGTGCGGAGCTTGTGGTAATTGAGGGTTCATAAATATCATCCCACTGAGAATCTACGGGTAGCTCATCAGGCATGTCATTATTGTTGTCCAGATCCATGTCCTGAGCGGCGCTATCAGACTGTAAATCAGTCAATTCGGTATGCTCGGCATTACCTTCATCTGAATTTTTGCTCAGCTCTGTCGCTAATTCTTCAGTGGTGTTGTCTTCAGCTGACTGGCTGGTATTCTCCAGTGGGTCAGATGTTAGGCCTTCCTCTTCCACTTCGAGCATTGGGTTGGATTCTAATACTTCCTGAATTTCGGTTTGTAATTCTAAAGTAGATAATTGCAGCAGACGAATGGCCTGTTGTAATTGGGGAGTCATGGTCAGCGATTGACCGATGCGTAGCTGTAGGGACTGCTTCATATCTTAAATCAAAACTTCTTATGGTTTTTTGTATATGAATTGTTCAAAATTGAGCCTTATGCAGATGTTGTGCCATCAATGCTAATGATAGCAGTCTTCAGTGAAATTGTACTCAATTTATAAACTAAAATTTTGACCTAGATAAACATCTTTGACCTTTTGGTCCTGCAATACCATATGCGGGCTACCTTCAGCAATTACTTGGCCGGCACTCAATATATACGCGCGTTGGCAAATCCCGAGGGTTTCTCTTACATTGTGATCGGTAATTAATACGCCAATACCTTTTTCCGTGAGCTGTTTAATAATGCGTTGAATTTCCAGTACAGAAATGGGGTCGACCCCTGCAAAGGGTTCATCAAGTAAGATGAAATCAGGCTCTGCAGCCAGTGCCCTGGCAATTTCTACACGGCGGCGCTCACCGCCAGACAAGCTAATGCCTGTATTGTCGCGAATATGGTCTATCTGTAATTCATCAAGTAAATTTTGCAGCTCCAGCTCCTGCTGTTTTGTATTTAACTCTGCCCGGGTTTGTAATATAGCTAATATATTATCCGCAACGGTGAGTTTGCGAAAAATAGAGGCCTCCTGAGGCAGATAGCCAATACCCTGTTTTGCGCGATCATGTATTGGCAGGTGAGTGATGTCCTGGTCATTGAGGAATATGCGACCTTGATTAACCGGGATAAGCCCTACCATCATGTAAAAGCTGGTGGTTTTTCCTGCACCGTTTGGTCCGAGTAAGCCAACGACTTCGCCACTTTGTATGTGAATAGAGACATCATCAACGACAGTGCGTTTGCCAAAGCGTTTTATTATATGTTCTGCGTAAAGAATATTCATTGAGACGGTGTTGTCGTGGTTTTTTCGGCAGGCGGCTCCGGGTGAAGGGTTATTTTTACCCGCGGCTGGGTCTGTTCGTCTGTATTGGTTTTGTTGTCGTAGCCTGCCTTAACAATGTCATTATGTACATCATAAATAATGTGTTCACTGCTAAATCTATTCTGATTTTTGATGAGTAAGGCCTGCTGTTTAAGTTCAAGCAGGCTATTTTCAGTCTGATATATCATTTGAAAGCTTTGTGCGCTAACTTCTTCGTTTAAATCATTCAACTGAAAGAAGGTGGCTGGTTTACCATTCACCTCAATGTGGTCTGGTTTGCCGTCGCGATTTTGGATAATGACTTCATCACCGGTAATTCGTATGCTACCCCTGGTGATTTTTACATGACCCTTATAAATACTCAGGTTGTCGCGTTCGTGCATTTCAACCTGGTCGGCTTCAATGTATGCCGGTGCATCTCTGTCAGAATTTTGCGCGAATAATGGCATGCTCACAAGGTATGTAAACAAGAGTAATTTAAGGCGCATTTTTATAAACCCCTTTCACCTGTGATTTTAGTATGAGATTGCCCTGCAAATTGTCGAGCCGTAAGCCCATGGCATTGAGCTCGGTATATGCGGTTTTTACGCGTGTTGGATGCGCGTTTTCTGCCACTTTGCTCATGGTGTCTATTTTCAGATAGTCTGTGTAAATAAAAAGTTCGTTTTTTTGTTGTGCGGATTCGCGATGAATAATGACATCATCGTATAAATACACTAAGTTTTTATTTTTTTGGTAAACCGCGCGCGTTGCCTGAAGTGTAAAATTTGTGTCGTTCTGTTTGAATTTAATAATCGGCAGTTCAAGCTCGGCGTTGTCATTATCTGTAAAGTGAATCATTCTGGCGGCGCTTACAATATAGCCGACCTGTCCATTGGCATCCATATTGGTTACGCTAAAATTTTCCATAAAATAATCGGGCAGGCGCTCACTGGGTAGAATGATATCTTCTAGTTGCTGCTTGCCATCTTCCTGAAACCACAGGCTGAAAATACCAATAATGATAACTAGAACGAGGCTGATGTAAGTTCGCATAAACTAAACGGGCACTTTTAGCTGATGTAAGACTGTAACATATCTTGAAGTTTGCCCTGCGATTCAAGAATAAGCTCGCACACATCACGGCCGGCGCCACATCCACCATTACTATCAGTGATCCAGTGTGAGTGTTTTTTTACAAAGGCATGGCCGTCTTGCACGCAAATGGCGAGGCCTACTTTTGTCATAACAGGCAGGTCAACGACGTCGTCGCCCACATATGCGATGTCTTCATGGTTTAAGCCGGTTTCAGCGAGTAGCTCTTCATAAGCCGGGAGTTTTTCTCGTCTGCCCTGATAAATTCGGCTAATGCCGAGGTCATTAGCGCGATGCTGCACTAATTTAGATTGACGACCGGTGATAATGGCAACCTCTACGCCACCATCTTGCAGCATGCGTAAGCCATGACCATCCTTTGAGTTAAAGGCCTTATATTCATTGCCGTCATTGTCCAAAAAAAGTGCACCAGTTGTAAGTACACCGTCAATATCAAAAATAACCAGTTTTATTTTCGAGGCCTTTTCTAGAATATCTTGCATTGTTTAGATCCTTAAAATTCGGGGGAGCGTTAAACAACGCCTGCACGCAGTAAGTCGTGCATATTCAGTGCGCCAATTAGGCCGTTGTTCTCATCTACCACTAACATGGCGTTAATTTTATTTTGCTGCATTACAGTAAGAGCCTCGGCGGCAAGAATGTTTGAGCGTATGGTTTTGCAATTGGCCGTCATCACAGCCTTTACGGCTGCGGTGTGGACATCTATGTTTTTGTCCAATGTGCGGCGCAGATCGCCATCAGTGTATATACCTATGACCTGTTGTTGTTTATTTACAATGGCGGTCATGCCGAGGTTTTTCTGTGTAATTTCTAATAGTGCATCACGCAGGCTGGCACCTTCGCCCACCTTGGGAATGTCTTTGCCGGTGTGCATAATGTCTTTCACATGTAACAGTAAACGCCTGCCCAGACTACCACCAGGGTGGGAGAGGGCGAAATCCTCTTCAGTAAAACCGCGGGCATCAAGCAGGGCAATGGCCAGGGCATCACCAAACACCAGGGCGACGGTGGTGCTGGATGTGGGAGCCAGACCTAATGGGCAAGCTTCTTTTTCTATCGTCGCATCCAGGTTGATATCCGCTTCAGTGGAAAGAGTGGAGTTTGGCTTGCCGGTAATGCTGATCATCGGTACTGAAAGGCGCTTTATAATGGGCAAAATCGTTAAAATTTCACTCGTTTCACCTGAGTTGGAAAGTGCGATGACAACATCTTTTGCTGTAATCATGCCTAAGTCGCCGTGACTGGCTTCACCGGGGTGTACGAAAAACGCGGGGGTGCCTGTGCTGGCCAGAGTAGCCGCTATCTTATTGCCAATATGCCCGGACTTACCCATGCCCGTTACTACCACTCGGCCTTCACAGGCCAGTATAAGCTCGCAGGCCTTAACAAAATTGTCGTCGATACGTGACTTTATTGCCTCGATTGCAGCGAGTTCTGTCTCTACAACCGCCAGCCCTAATTTCTTCGTCTGCTGAGGGTTGAGTCGGCTTTTTTGAGGTGGTTGATTCACAGTTTGTCCATATTATGTAATAGGTTTTGTCATAGGGCTTGTATTTATTGCGTCACACTAAGGTATAGGATTACCTGATAGGCGGCAAATATAACTAGCAATATACCACCCTCAAAACGGGTAATAGTACCTGCGTTTTTACGCCCAAAGGCCATTACAAGCATTAATAGTGTTAGCCCGACCATAATGGGCAAGTCACGGCTTAGCACACCAGCGTCTAACATTGCCGGCTGAATTAAACCGGTAACGCCTAATACGCCCAGTGTATTGAACATGTTTGAGCCAATGACATTGCCTAAAGCAATATCGTGCTCACCCTTGCGGGCGCTCATTACTGAGGCGGCTAATTCAGGCAGACTGGTGCCGATGGCGACAATGGTCAGGCCAATAATTAAATCGCTAACACCCAGTACAGTGGCAATATTAATAGCGCCCCACACCAATAGTTTTGAGCTGAAAAGTAAAATAATGATGCCAGAGAGTAAAAGCAGTGAGGCCTTTTTCGAAGGCATATCTTCGGGAATCTCCTGTTCAAATTCACTGCTTAAAGGATCGGCTTCATCGCCGCTTTGTAAGTTACGTCTGCGTTGTTGAAGTGCGCTGCGCACAATCCAGACCATTAATATGGCGAGCAATACAAACATTAAAATGCCATCTACAGAGCCCAAATGATTGTCATATGATAATAAAACCACCGCTGCAATGGTGGCAATGAGCAGCAATGGGTATTCTCGCTTTAAAATACCCGAGTGCACACTCAGAGGTACCACCACGGCGGTGGCACCTAATACTAAAGCGATATTGGTAATATTTGAGCCAATGGCGTTGCCTACGGCGAGGGCTGGATTACCACCCAAAGAGGCGATAGATGCGACTAAAATTTCCGGCGCAGATGTACCAAGGCCAACAATGGTGAGACCGATAATAAGCGGTGATATACCTAAATTACGTGCAGTGGCAGAGGCGCCGGTTACAAATAAATCGGCGCTCCAAATTAATAGTGCAAAGCCTGCAAGTATGGCGGCTATATCAATTAAACTAGACACAAATTATCCAACAATAAATAAAGAGCGCAATGATACACGATAACTTACAACAAAATGAATCCACATCTATTGAAAACTCAATAAGAGTGGGCGCTTGTGGCTGGGATCATCTTCAGTGGCAGGGTACATTTTATCCCGCTGACTTGCCAGAGGACTGGCGGCTGAATTATTACGCCAATGAATTCTCCACAGTGTTAATTGCCGAAGATGATTGGCGGTTTCATTTAGATACGCTTGACGAGTGGATTGATGAGGTGCCGGAAGGGTTTCGTTTTTATTTGCAATCATCTGTGGATAATCCACCTGAACTAGCACAAATAAAGGCTCAATTAGGAGAGTCTTTTGCTGGAATATTGGGTGCTTCATCGGCGTCTGTGATGATTGAATTTTCAAGTAAAAGCCTGAGAGAGTGGAGGGCGTGGCTTGAACAAAATGCTTCACGGTTGAGCGCTATTTTTATTGCGGATGAAAACCAATCGGTAAAAAAACTGTCTGAGTTTAAATCTTTAGTCGAAATGTTAAATTTGTAGTTTGCGGTTTAAATCGTGTTAAAGCCGTAAATAAAGCCCTTTGGGCGCTTTGATACTTATAGATACTTGTATATAGTACGGGCTTATTAAGCGTCTGGTGTGAAAAACCAGCGTATTTTGAATATGTAAGGAAGAACATTATTTCAACTGATAGATCAGATATTTTAGTTCAGGTGCGTGGCCTTAGCTTTTCTCGTGGCAATCGGGTGATCTTCGACAATATCGATATGGATATTAGGCAGGGTCAGGTGACGGCCATTATGGGCCCCAGTGGTACGGGCAAAACCACGCTGCTGAAACTGATTGGTGGTCAGCTAAAGCCAGATGCAGGAACGGTACATGTGGCCGGTGAAAACGTTCATCAGTTATCTCCAACTGCATTATATGATTTGCGCCGACGTACCATGGGTATGCTGTTTCAAAGCGGTGCTTTGTTGACTGATTTGAGTGTTTTCGACAATGTAGCCTTTCCACTGCGCGAGCATACCCAACTACCCGAATCTGCCATTAGACATCTGGTGCTATTAAAACTCGAGGTGGTTGGGCTGCGCGGTGCACGTGATTTAATGCCCGCTGAGTTATCCGGTGGTATGTCACGCCGAGTCGCCCTGGCGCGTGCCATTGCCCTGGACCCAGAGATGATTTTGTATGATGAGCCGTTCACCGGGCAGGATCCAATCTCTAAAGGTGTGCTGGTCAAGTTGATACATGATATGAACCATGCTTTGGGAATGACCTCGGTGGTGGTGTCCCATGATGTGGATGAAGCCGCAAGTATTTCTGATTATATTTACGTAATTTCTGGTGGCAAAGTGGTTGAACACGGCACGCCAATGAATATCAAACACTCTGGCTCTGACTGGGTGAAGCAGTTTATGGGTGGTCTGGCGGATGGTCCAGTACCATTTCACTATAGTAGCCAGCCGATGATGGACGATTTGATGGCCTCCTCAAACGAGGGAAAAAAATAATGTTCAACTGGTTACAAAGTATCGGCCACAGAACATTTGATCGCTTCTCTCGAGTAGGTCGTGGCAGTTTGTTTTTATGGCAGTGCCTGCTAAGTCTGACCTATGTATTCACCAAGCCTATATTGTTAATTCGTCAGTTGTATTCTGTCGGTGTGCAAACACTGCTGATTATATTAGTCGCCGGTTTGTTTGTGGGGATGGTGCTGGCATTGCAGGCCTATATTGTGCTGGTGGATTTCGGTGCAGAAGAATCTATAAGCCTCATGGTGTCCTTAAGTATTTTGCGCGAATTAGGCCCGGTGTTTACGGGGCTCTTATTTGCGGGGCGTGCGGGTTCTGCACTCACCGCCGAAATTGGTTTAATGAAAAGTACAGAGCAATTATCCGGCATGGAAATGATGGCGGTAAATCCGATGAAATACATTATTGCGCCACGCTTTCTGGCGGGTGTAATTTCAGTACCACTGTTAACCGCCATATTTATGGCCGTTGCTGTATTGGGTGGTTATTTTGTGGCGATTGAAATGTTGGGCCAATATGAAGGCGTGTTCTGGTCTCAATTGCAGATCAAGGTCGACTTTTATGAAGACCTGATGAACGGCATGATTAAAAGCCTGGTGTTTGGCTTTGTGGTGGTGTGGATAGCGGTGTTTGAAGGCTATGACTGTGTGCCAACCTCAGAAGGCCTGGGGCAGGCCACCACACGCACGGTTGTGCATGGCTCATTAGCGGTACTGGGGCTGGACTTTTTACTGACGGCATTGATGTTCAATGTTTAGATCGAAGAATGTGTAAGGCAATAAACGAATGAATACTCGAAATTTAGAAATCACAGTCGGCGCTTTTGTTGTGTTGGCAATACTGGCGATGGTTATGCTCTCACTAAAGGTGAGCAATTTGGCCAGTTATGGCGCGCAAGGCAATGTGTATGAAATACAGGCCCAGTTTGAAAATATTGGTGGTTTGAAGGTGCGTTCACCGGTGAGTGCGGGGGGTGTTAGAGTAGGTAAAGTCGCTGATATTAGTTATAACAATGAACAATTCACCGCGGTGGTGACAATGCAACTTGAAGGCGCGTATAAGTTTCCTCTGGATACATCGGCGAGCATATTAACCGCAGGCCTGTTAGGTGAGCAGTATGTTGGTTTGGAGCCAGGTGGTGATGAAGAATATTTAGTACAGGGCGGTGAAATTGAATTGACTCAATCGGCATTGGTATTAGAACGAGTAATAGGCCAGTTCCTGTTTTCTAAAGCACAAGAAAAACAAGGCGAGTGATTGATATGAATACATTAAAAAAATCTCTGATTATACTTTTATCCATTGTATCTCTAAGTTTATATGTCGCGACAGCTCATGCGTCCGGCACGCAACCGGATGAACTGATCAAGTCAACCTCAGAAAAGGTATTGAGTGCGCTCGAGCAAAATAAAGAAAAGTTTGACCAGCAGCCTGAAGAGCTGCAGGCTTTGGTTAGAGATATTATTCTGCCGCATCTGGATTTTCGTGCGATGAGTAAGTTGGCTCTGGGTAAAAATTGGCGCAAGGCAAACGATTCTCAGCAGGAGCGTTTTGTTGATGCGTTTAAAACCATGCTGATTAGAACATATAGTAAATCGCTAACCGAATACGCCGGGCAGGAAATTAAATTCTTACCCTATCGGCCACCTGAAGAAGGTAAGCGCACGGTAAAAGTGAAAACGGTAATCAATCAAACCAACGGGCCGGAAATTCCCATCGACTACAGTTTGCGCATCAAGGATGATATCTGGAAGGTCTATGATATTAAAATTGACGGCATTAGCCTGGTGACCAATTATCGCAATAGTTTTGCAGCTGATATTAATCGCGTGGGTATCGATGGTTTAATTGATAAATTGCTGGCCAAGTCATCTGACCAAACCGAAAAGGCATAGTCGCATGTTGTTTAAATGTGAGCAGAGCAAGGGTTTAATTAAACTTGCTGGCCAGTTGGATTTTGAGTCTGTTGCTCAATTACTCAATAAAGAAAGTGTGAGTTTTGATGCAGAACAGACCGAAAACGGTGAAATTGCGGTCGATTTGTCGAAAATTAGTCGATGTAACAGTGCCTCTCTTACGCTTTTACTGGACTGGATGAAAAAGGCGCAGCAAAAGAACGTGCAAATCAAGTATCATAGCGCTCCTAAGCAACTTATGGTCATTGCGCAAGCATATGGTATAGATCACGAGCTCCCCTTAACGACGGCATAGGCTGTAAAGATTGTAGAATGAATAAGCTGTTAATTCAGGGTGGTGTCACCCTCAACGGAGAAGTACGTATCTCTGGTGCAAAAAATGCGGTATTGCCTATCCTGGCGGCAACGATGCTGGCTAAAGGCAAATCGAATATACAAAATGTTCCGCATTTACAAGATGTAACTACAACTATGGCCTTATTGGGTAGCATGGGCGTAACGGTTGTGCTAGATGAAACCATGAGTATTGAGGTAGATGCATCTACTTTGACAACTCAGGTTGCACCTTATGAATTAGTCAGCACGATGCGTTCTTCTATTCTTGTACTTGGTCCATTATTGGCGCGTTATGGTTATGCGGAGGTGTCATTGCCAGGTGGTTGCGCTATTGGCTCGCGGCCGGTGAATATCCATATAAAGGGTATGCAGGAGATGGGCGCAGACATTGAAGTTAAAAATGGTTATATCATTGCTAAAGCGAATCGTCTGAAGGGCGCGCGCATAGTAATGGATATGGTTACCGTAACCGGTACAGAAAACCTCATGATGGCCGCTGCATTGGCTGATGGTATCACGGTGCTGGAAAATGCTGCACGTGAACCCGAGGTAGTTGATCTGGCAAACTTCCTGATTAAGATGGGTGCCAAGATATCCGGCGCTGGTACAGATAGTATTACCATTGAAGGCGTCGAATCTTTGGAGGGAACAAGCTATAAAGTGGTTCCGGATAGGATTGAAACGGGTACTTTTCTGGTTGCCGCGGCAATTACCGGTGGTCGTGTAAAAGTAAAAGATACCGAGCCGACTTTGCTGGATGCAGTGCTTGATAAGCTGCGTGAGGCGGGTGCAGAAATTACCTGTGGCGACGACTGGATTGAGCTTGATATGAAGGGCAAGCGGCCCAGGTCTGTGAGTGTGCGTACCGCGCCTTACCCAGCTTTCCCGACCGATATGCAGGCGCAGTTTACCGCGTTAAATGTCATTGCTGAAGGTACAGCGACCATTGTAGAAACGGTATTCGAAAATCGTTTTATGCATGTGCAGGAATTACAACGTATGGGCGCGAATATTGAAGTGGAAGGTAACACCGCTATCGTACGGGGTGTAGATCAACTTTATGGCGCACCCATTATGGCGACTGATTTACGTGCATCGGCCAGTCTGATTTTGGCGGGTCTTGTCGCGCAAGGTGAAACGGAAGTCAGACGCATTTATCATATCGATCGTGGTTATGAATTGATCGAAGAAAAGTTATCTTATTTAGGCGCAACCATTCGCCGAGTAGCTGAATAAATCCAATAGAATAAACCAATATAGTTAAGCCATTATGAGTAACACAATTACGATAGCGCTATCAAAAGGGCGCATATTTAAAGAAACACTTCCATTGCTGGAAGCGGCGGGTATTACACCAAAAGATGATCCAGAAAAAAGTCGTAAGCTAATTCTGGATACCAATCAGGATGATGTGAAACTGGTGATTATTCGAGCCACCGATGTGCCTACCTATGTGCAATACGGTGCCGCAGATTTGGGTGTGGCGGGTAAAGATGTATTGATGGAACATGGTGGCGAGGGCCTATATGAGTTGGTCGATCTACACATTGCCAAATGCCGACTAATGACCGCCGGTATGGTGGATTACGTGCCACACGGAGGCCGCTTAAGAGTGGCGACTAAATTTGTAAATGTAGCGCGACAGTTTTTTGCGGAGCAGGGCAAACAGGTCGAAGTCATTAAGCTTTACGGCTCCATGGAGCTGGGGCCGATTGTTGGTCTGTCGGATTTAATTGTGGATGTTGTCGATACGGGCAATACCTTGAAGGCCAATGGTCTTAAGCCTATGGATCACATTGCGGATATTAGTTCGCGCCTGGTGGTGAATAAGGCGTCGTTAAAAATGAAGCATGATCGTTTGCAGCAAATTGTAGATCAAATGCGTCAAGCGGTTAAGGCTAAGTAGGCAGCAAGTGATGATTGAAATTTCTCAACTCAATAGTAAACAAAATAATTTCTGGCAGCAGCTAGATCTGGCCCTGGCCTGGGATTCGGCATCAGACGAGCAGGTATTTAATACCGTAAAAGATATTATTGCTGATGTTAGAAAACGTGGTGATGCTGCTGTCATTGATTACACCAATAAGTTTGATCGCCTAAATGTCGAAAGCATGTCTGATCTGGAAGTTGCGCCTGCGCGACTGCAACAATCATTAAGCAGGATCTCAGTCGAACAACGTGAAGCCTTAGAAAAAGCAGCTGAACGTGTACGTGCCTATGCAGAACATCAGAAATTAGAGTCATGGTCATACACAGAAGCTGATGGCACCTTGTTGGGGCAGCAGGTAACTCCAATGGATAGAGCGGGGCTATATGTGCCTGGTGGCAAGGCGGCTTACCCCTCTTCGGTTATTATGAATGCAATTCCGGCTAAAGTGGCGGGTGTGCCAGAATTAATTATGGTTGTGCCAACACCGGATGGTGAGGTGAATGATCTGGTGTTTGCGGCGGCGGCTATTGTGGGTGTCGATCGCGTGTTTGCAATTGGCGGTGCACAAGCCGTTGCGGCACTTGCATACGGTACAGAGACCATTCCACAGGTAGATAAAATTGTTGGCCCGGGAAATATTTATGTAGCCACGGCTAAGCGTATGGTGTTTGGTGCGGCAGGCATCGATATGATTGCCGGACCTTCAGAAATTTGTGTGGTGTGTGACGGCAAAACGGATGCGGACTGGATTGCCATGGATTTGTTTTCACAGGCCGAACATGATGAAGATGCACAGTCGATTTTGGTTTGCCCTGACGCCGCGTATATTGAGCAAGTTAAAGTGAGTATTAATAAACTCATTAAAGATATGCCGCGTGCTGAAATTATTAAAAAATCCCTGAGTGAGCGTGCCGTACTAATTGAAACGACTAATATGCAAGAGGCGATTGATGTCGCAAACTATATTGCGCCAGAACATCTTGAATTATCCATTGATGATGCACAGGAATGGGCGAAAAAAATTCGTCATGCAGGTGCTATTTTTATGGGGCGTTATACAGCTGAAGCATTAGGCGATTATTGTGCGGGCCCAAATCATGTACTGCCGACTTCACGGACTGCGCGATTCTCATCACCATTAGGTGTGTACGACTTTCAGAAACGTTCAAGCCTGATCGATTGCTCTGCAGCTGGAGCATCAACTCTGGGTAAGACAGCCTCAATACTGGCTCACGGTGAAGGCTTAACGGCACATGCGCGCTCTGCGGAATATCGAATAAAAGATTAAGTTCAGGTTTTAGAATATGGGCGACGTTGTTCCGTTCAAAAAAAAGAATCCATTCGAAAAGCACAAAGGAAAAACCTTGTGCAAACGTGGCTTTCATAAGTGGGAAATAGATCAGCAGCAACAGTTCGATACGAAACAGGGAAAACTGGTGACGGTGTATAAGTGCAAGCGTTGTGGCGTCATTAAAAGCCAGGCGACTTAGTCTGTCTTATTTGAAACAAATAAAAGGCCTGAATTATCAGGCCTTTTTTGTGGCTGAGGGTTTAATTTACAGATATTTTTCGCGCTTTTCTCGCTTCCTGTTTAGGGATTTGCAATGTTAATGTACCGTGATCACTGTTCGCCTGAATGCCTTCTGCATTGATGTCTTCTGGCATGGTGAAACGACGATAAAAAGCGCCGTGTTGTCTTTCAATACGTTTAAAGCCTTCTTTTTCTGTCTTTAATTCAGAATTCCTTTCGCCTTTTATGGTGAGGACGTTATTTTCCATATAAATGTCTATGTCTTTAGGGTCAACTCCGGGTATGTCTGCTATTAAAAGATATTGATTGTCTTCTTCTTTTATATCGACTGCGGGCACCCACTCGCTTGTTGCAACATTGCTGTTGTCATTTTCTGCGTTTTTATGCACGGGCATACGGTGCATTTCATGCTGCAGTTGGTCAAATAAACTCCAGGGGTTGTAATGTGTCAGGCTCATATTGGTCTCCAAAATAAAGTATAAAAAGAGTTGCCTGTCGACGGGCTTAACTACTAAATATGGATGGAAAAAATAAATTCAAGACAAAAAATAAATATTTTTATTCACCTATGTTGGCGTGAAGTTTAGTGTGTGAGGACAAGTTCCTATATTAAAAATGTGTGATAAGAATGGCTCGATATAACAGGTTATGTCGCGGTTATTAGCAATAGGCCTTGTTTTCGGATTTCTGCTATTATGCATTTTTAAATTTAAAGCAGAGAACGATTTCCGATGTCAGACATTATTCGTGCAGAAATACGTGCCTTAAATGCATACCATGTGGCAGATCCCGGCGAGATGATAAAGCTGGATGCAATGGAAAATCCGTATCATATGCCGGAGGCTCTAAAGCCTGAGTGGCTTTCGTTAATTGCGCAGGCGGAAATCAATCGTTACCCCGACCCATCAGCACAGGCCTTGTCCAAAGCGCTTATGGAATACATGGAGGTGCCTGAAGATAATTCAATCGTGCTGGGGAATGGTTCTGACGAACTGATTCAAATAATGGCGCTGGCGGTATCCCAACCCGGCAGGAAAATCATGGCACCTGAACCGGGTTTTGTGATGTATCGTATGATTGCAAAGTTTGCAGGTATGGAATATTTGGGTGTGCCATTAAAGGAAGATTTTTCACTGGATATGCCAGCGATGCTTAAGGCGATCAAACAACATCAGCCCACACTTATTTTTTTAGCTTATCCAAATAACCCCACTGGGAATTTATTTGCAGAAGACGATATCGTGGAAATTATTAAAGCAGCGGATGGTTTAGTTGTTGTGGATGAGGCGTACCACCCGTTTGCGTGCACGAGTTTTATGTCGAGATTAGGTGAGTTTGAAAACTTGCTAGTGATGCGTACCGTTTCTAAAATGGGCTTAGCGGGTTTGCGTTTAGGCTTGTTGGCGGGTCCGGCAAAATGGATCAGTGAATTTGATAAAGTGCGTTTGCCTTACAATATCAATATATTAACTCAGGTAACCGCAGAGTTTGCCTTAAAACATAATAATGTCTTTGAGGAACAGGCAGCTTCTATTCGTCAACAGCGCGACTGGTTGTTTGATGAATTGCAAAGTTTCACTCAGTTTCAGGTGTTTGCAAGTCGTGCAAATTTCATTTTGCTGAGAGTGCTTGAAGGCGATGCGACATTGATTTTTGAATGTTTAAAAGAGCAGGGCGTACTGATTAAAAATATGCATCCAGCGGAGGGTGTATTAAGTCAGTGCCTGCGGGTGACGGTGAGCACAGAAGAAGAAAATCAGGCGCTAATTTCTGCGCTGGATGAGTGCGTAAAATAAATTCCGTTAAGCCTTAGGCCGTTGCCCTAGAACTGCCTGGCTTATAAAGCTTTGTCGTTCACGAATGCCATTTATTTTTATTTTGTCACCCGGGCGGCCATGTGCAATTACATCGAGTACATCGCGGGTGTCGCGAATAATATTTTTATCAATATGGGTTAATATGTCACCCACTTTTATACCGGCTATATCGGCTGGGCCCTGATCGAAAACATCGGTTATTAATACACCCTGAATATTATTTAAACCAATGTGCTCGAGCATTTGTTCGTTCAGGTCTACGCCTTCAACACCCAGCCATCCGCGGACAACTTCACCGTTTGCTATGATTTGTTGTACGACATCAAGCACCAAATTAATCGGGATGGCAAAACTAATACCCAGGTAGTTACCTGTTTGGCTGTAAATAGCAGAGTTAATACCCAGTATTTCGCCTTTAGGATTAATTAAGGCGCCACCTGAGTTACCGGGATTAATTGCGGCATCCGTTTGAATGAAGTTTTCATAGGTATTGAGTCCAACTCTATCTCGGCCTGTTGCGCTAATAATTCCTTGCGTAACCGTTTGCCCAATACCAAATGGATTTCCAATAGCCAGCACAATATCACCAACGCGTATCTTGTTACTGTTGGCGATTGGCAATGGAGGAAGTTTACTTAAGCTAGTTGTTATAACTGCGATGTCTGTGTCTGGATCCAGGCCAAGTATTTTGGCTTCTAATGTTTGTCCGTTACTAAAGGTGACTTCAATTTTTTTCGCGTTGGCAACGACATGATGATTGGTGACGATGTAGCCCGCTGAACTTATAATGACGCCAGACCCCTTGTTCGGACGAATTTTGAATTCAGGCTGGGATTTTTTTTGAGTCTGTAATGGAAAAGAAGAGTTGTTTTGCGGGCTTAAAAAATAAGATTTAATACTCACGACAGAGGCGGATGCTTTGCTAACGGCGTTTGCATAACTATCAACAGAGGGTTGTTGAGTATTTGTGCGGTCACTTATGAGAATAAGTATTATGCCAAATAATAGGCCAATGAAAATCCAGTTAATCAGAAATTGTGTAGAATGTGATGATTTCATGTTTCTTATTATATATGTGAGGCGGCAATGCAACAGCTTAAAGTAATTGTAGATTACTGTAATGATCTATTGCGAATAAATGATTTTAAAGATTACTGCCCTAATGGTTTACAAATTGAGGGCGGCAGTCAAATAAACAAACTCATATGTGGTGTGACAGCTTGTCAGGCATTGATAGATTCTGCAATTAAAAAGCAGGCCGACGCAATTTTAGTACATCATGGCTATTTTTGGAAAAATGAAGATCCTGTTATTAGCGGTATTAAACGTAAGCGCATCCAGAGCTTATTAGAGAATGGTATTAGTTTGCTGGCATATCACTTGCCCTTAGATGCGCATGAGCAGTTTGGTAATAATGTTACCCTGGCACAGAAGCTGAATTTGCAAATTGATGGCAATGCGCAACAGGGTGGTGCGAAAGGCCTGTTATGGAATGGTCGGCTTGCCCAGCAGATGAGCGCCAGCGATTTTGCAAGGCATATTGAGCTCCACTTAGGGCGCGTGCCATTGCACCTTCCCGATGCGGTGAATAAACCCATACAGAAGATTGCGTGGTGTACAGGAGGCGCTCAGCACTATATTGAAGAGGCAGCAGCAATGGGCATGGATGCGTACATTAGTGGTGAGGTGTCTGAGCAAACGTTTCATTTGGCGCAAGAACTAGATATTCATTATTTTGCCGCAGGTCATCATGCAACAGAGTCTTATGGTGTGCAGGCGTTGGCGTCCCATTTGGAAGGCAAGTTTGGTCTAAATACGGAATTTGTAGATATTGCCAATCCAGTGTGATTAATTGACAATATCTAAAATTTTAAGATGTTGATAAGTAACGTAAAACTTAATTAGTCCTTGGATAAATTGTTGAAATCGCTTAAGATACCGCGTCGTTTTTTCACGTTTGTTACACGGAAAATTCAACACAAAATACCGTTTTCTGGATGAAATTTGCGGGTTGATGTGATTAACATCAAACCTGCAAATGGATGGGTCAGGCAACATGATTTTAATTTAATAGTTTAAGAGAGGTACGCATGGCTACAGAAGGCGTAGATCAAAAAAAACGCCGCTTTCTGACAAACACCACTGTTGTGGTTGGTGCTGTTGGAGCTGGTTTTGTTGCTGTACCCTTCCTGTCTTCCTGGGCTCCTAGTGAGCGCGCCAAAACTGCAGGCGCGTCAGTAGAAGTGGACATCAGTAAGTTAGAGGAAGGTCGTTTGGTAACAGTTGAATGGCGCGGTCAGCCCGTGTGGATTATCAAACGTAGTGAGCAGAGCCTAACGGATCTGCCTACATTGGATGATGATTTACGTGATCCTGCTTCTGAGAATGATCAGCAGCCGGTATATGCTCAAAATGCAACGCGCTCCATCAAACCTAATGTTGTAGTTATGGTGGGTATTTGTACTCACCTGGGTTGTTCGCCAACTTATCGTCCTGATTTGGGTGCTGCAGATTTAGGTGGCGCAGACTGGAAAGGTGGTTTCTTCTGCCCTTGTCACGGTTCCAAGTTTGATTTGGCGGGTCGTGTTTACCAGAATGTTCCTGCACCACTGAATCTGGTAATTCCACCGCATTTCTATAAGAGTGATCGCACTATTCTGATCGGTGAAGATGGAGGCCAGGCATAATGTTTAAAAGCTTAATGACTTGGGTCGATGATCGTTTCCCAGCTACAAAAATGTGGAACGAGCATCTGGCCGAATACTATGCACCAAAGAACTTTAACTTCTGGTATTTCTTTGGTTCATTGGCGCTGTTAGTTCTGGTTATCCAGATCGTATCTGGCATCTTTTTAACCATGCACTACAACCCGGACGGCGCTATGGCGTTCGCGTCTGTAGAATACATCATGCGTGATGTACCTTACGGCTGGCTGATTCGTTATATCCACTCTACAGGTGCAACGGCCTTCTTCGTGGTGGTTTATCTGCACATGTTCCGTGGTTTAATGTACGGTTCATTCAAGAAACCCCGTGAATTAGTATGGCTATTTGGTATGTTCATCTACCTGGCATTAATGGCAGAGGCCTTTATGGGTTACCTGTTGCCATGGGGCCAGATGTCTTACTGGGGTGCGCAGGTTATCATTTCACTGTTCGGTGCTTTGCCTATTATTGGTGACCCACTCACACTTTGGATTCGTGGTGATTACGTTGTCTCTGGCGCTACGCTTAACCGTTTCTTTGCTCTACACGTAGTTGCATTGCCGCTGGTTATTTTAGGCTTAGTGGTTGCTCACATCATTGCATTGCATGAGGTGGGTTCTAATAACCCTGAAGGCGTTGAAATCAAAAAGCACAAAGATGAAAATGGTATTCCTCTAGACGGTATTCCATTCCATCCTTACTACTCTGTTAAAGATATCGTAGGTGTGGTTGTGTTCCTGATCTTCTTTAGCTTAGTGCTTTTCTTTGCACCAGAAGGCGGCGGTTACTTGCTTGAGCATGCTAACTTCGTACCATCTGATCCATTGAAGACACCAGAGCACATTGCGCCGGTTTGGTACTTCACTCCGTTCTACGCGATTTTGCGTGCGGTTCCAGATAAGCTAATGGGTGTTATCGCTATGGGTGGCGCAATTGTTGTGTTGTTCTTATTGCCCTGGATAGACCAGTGTAAAGTTAAGTCGATTCGTTACCGTGGTACGAGCTTCAAAATTTTATTAGCTGCATTTGTTGTGTCTTTTGTTGTGTTGGGCTGGTTAGGTATGAAGCCTGCTACACCTACGCTAACGTTAATGGCACAAATTTTTAGTGCGATTTACTTTGGCTTCTTCGTGGCGCTGTACTTTACATCTAAAAATGAAGCAACCAAGCCTGTACCAGAGAGGATTACCAAATGATGAATTATTTTGGGAAGAAAATCTTAACTGTCATTCTTATGACTTTTTCAGGTCTTGTAATGGCGGCTGGCGGTGGTTTTCCACTGGACACAGCACCTGTAGATCTTGAAAATAAAGAGTCATTAAAGCGTGGCGCGGTTGCTTTTGCAGACAACTGCTTAAGTTGTCATGCTGCAGACTATATGCGTTATAACCGCATTGGTACTGACCTGGGGATGACGGATATTGAAGTTAGCGATCAGCTGATTTCAACCCGTGGTGCCGATGGTGAGAAAACCAAGCCGGGCCAGTTGATGAAAATCGCGATGAACAACGATTACTCTAAAGTTGCGTTTGGAACTAAAATTCCAGGCCTAACGGTAATCGCACGTGCGCGTGGCGCTGACTGGTTATACACATACCTACGTACGTTCTACATGGATGATTCACGCCCAATGGGCATGAACAACATGGTATTTGCTGACGTGGGTATGCCGCATGTATTGTGGGATAAGCAGGGTTTGCAAAAAGCGGTTTACACTACAGAAATGGGTGAAGACGGTAATGAGCATCATAAATTCGAGAAAATGGAAATGGTTCAGGCCGGTTCTATGAGTACAGAAGAATATGATGCTTTCGTTGGTGACCTGGTTAACTACCTGGTTTACATGGCTGAGCCAGTACAGGTTGAACGTAAGAGCCTTGGTGTTAAGGTTATTATCTTCCTTGTGTTCTTTGCAGTGATTGCTTATCTGTTAAAGAAAGAATACTGGAAAGACATTCACTAAAAGTCTCTAGCTTGAAGTCCGTCAGACCGGGTTCTGCAAACGCCTATATGGGTTTCCAGTATCTGGCTGACGGTTTTTAACTTACGGGCATAAGATATATTATTGAGGCAAACTAATTATGGCGTCTAATACACTCGCCAATCGCAGATCGGTGATGAATTTATTCACATCACCAACCTGTCCATATTCTCATCTTGCACGTATTGTGCTCGCCGAGAAAGATATAACTTTTGAATCAATTGACGTTAATGTTGATTCTCCACCTGAAGATTTATCTGAGCTTAATCCATATAACACAGTACCGACATTAATTGATCGTGACCTGGTGCTTTATGATTCGCGCGTTATTATTGAATATTTAGATGAGCGTTTCCCTCATCCACCACTCATGCCGGTTGATCCAGTGTCACGTGCAAAAACACGTTTAGCGTTGCATCGCGTTGAAAAAGACTGGTATCCGCTGATGTATGACATTATGAATAAGGGTGAAAAGACAGTCGCGAAATCACGTAAAATTTTGCGTGAAAGCATTGTTTCTTCAAATGAGCTATTTCAAGTTATGCCATTTTTCTTAAGTGAAGATTACACATTAGTTGACGCAACTATAGCTCCTTTGTTGTGGCGTTTACCTGTACTGGGTATTGAATTGCCTGCAGAAGCAAAAGCGGTTGCAGATTATGCGGAACGTATTTTTAGTCGTGAAGCTTTTCAGTTAAGCCTGACAGAAGCAGAAACGGAAATGCGTCTTTAATCCATTTTGGTTAAAGAGTAATTGCTTATGACATCCAGTCGTCCATATTTAATTAGAGCGTTGTATCAATGGATTATAGATAATGGCGTAACGCCATACATTCTTGTTGATGCGCTTGTGGATGGTGTGGATGTTCCTGCGCAGCATATTCAGGATAATAAAATTGTTTTAAATATTGCACCGATGGCCGTTCAGGGTCTTAATTTAGGTGATGATGAAATTAATTTTAGTGCCCGTTTTAGCGGTCAGTCAGTTACTTTGCGGGTGCCCACTCACGCTGTGCTGGCTATTTATGCCCGTGAAAATGGACAGGGTATGATGTTTAATGATGAGCCTGACTCGCCAGGTCCAAATGATGGATCATCGGATTCAACTGAGGCGGGTAATAGTAGCAAACCTAAACCGTCACTAAGAGTTGTAAAGTAGCAGCAGAAAAAAATTAGGAGATAGGTAAGGTTTTTTCTGGGTTTAGAATGCCATTCTTGTCAAATACCTGTTTAATTTCTCGCATTAAATTTATTTCAGTTTGTCCTAGTTCCTTATAAATATAATCGCGTTTTTCCAGGCCTACACCATGCTCTCCAGATAATGTGCCGTTCAGGCGGAGTACCAGATCAAAGACATCATTTAAACAATTCTCTGCGGCATGTAATTCTTTTTTATCGTCAGGATTAACTAATAAATTAACGTGGATATTGCCATTTCCTGCATGTCCAAAGTTAACTATTTTTATATTATATTTTTCACTAAGTTTATCCAGGCCATTAATTAAATCAGGCATGTTAGATACCGGGACCACAACATCTTCATTTATTTTTTTCGGTGCAATTTTTCTTAAGCAAGGTGATAAGGCCTTACGTGTTTGCCAAAGAGCGGCGGCTTCTTCTTTGCTGGCAGCAATTTGCGTACTGATGTGTCCGTCTACCTTGCAGGCATTAACTACAGCTTCGGTGTCTCTTTGAATCGTATCGGCATGCCCGTCAACCTCAATCATTAACATTGCGCCTGCCTCTTTGGGAAGATCTGCAGATGAATAGTCACGCACCATATCCAGTGCATTTTTATCCATAAATTCCAGCGCACAGGGTGTAACGGCTTGCGCCATAATATTTGAAACTGCGCGGGCAGCGGCATCGATACTGATATAGCTGGCTTTTAAAGTATGTTTTGTATCAGGTTTGGGTAACAGTTTAAGTGTGGCCTGTGTGATTAACGCAAGGTTACCTTCGGAGCCAATTAATAAACGGGTTAAGTCATAGCCAACAACGCCTTTAGTTGTATGTACGCCACATTTAATGATTTCACCATTACCGGTGACCGCACGAAGACCTAAGGTGTTCTCTCTGCATGTCCCGTATTTAACCGCACGGGGTCCGGCTGAGTTATAGGCCAGATTGCCTCCTACACTGCAAAATGCGGCACTAGTAGGGTCCGGGGCCCAGAAAAAACCGTGTTCTGCGGCGCATTCCTGTACCTGTAAATTTGTCACGCCGGGTTGCACGTCAATACTGCGATTCTGTGCATCCATTTTTATGATTTGATTCATGCGCTCAAAAGAAATTACAAGTTCATTATGAATAGGTACGGTGGCACCGGTTGTGCCAGTGCCACGGCCGCGAGCGATTAAGGGAATTTTGTGTTGATTACAAGCAAGAACGATTGCCTGTACCTGTTGCTCGGTGCGGGGGAAAATAACCGCAAGGGGCTGTGCCTGCCTTCGACTATTGTCATAACCATAGGTGAGGCACTCGGTGCTGTCGGTTAGTAGGTCGTCAGCGCTCACGAGTTTTTTAAGTTGCTTAATGAAGGCGTTGCTCATGTGATTACTTTACCGTAAGAACGATATGTCCTATGCGCCTAATAATTGTGAATCGACTAAATCACCCAGACAATGAATGATCACCAGATGAGTTTCCTGTATGCGGATGGGGCAGTCGGCGTCCACCCGAACTTCAATGTCGTCATGATTTAAGCGAGAGCTAACTTCGCCACCACTTTGCCCGGTGAGTGCAATGACTTTCATATTTCGTTCATGGGCTGTCTCAATGGCGCTGACAAGGTTGCCGGAGTTGCCGCTGGTAGTAATGAGAAATAATAGATCTTCAGGTTGTCCAAGTGCGGCGATTTGTCGAGAAAAAATTTGATCATAACTATAGTCATTGGCAATAGAGGTTAACGTAGAGGTGTCCGTTGAAAGCGCAATAGCAGGTAAACCAGGGCGTTCCTTCTGAAAGCGGTTAAGCATTTTTGAAGAAAACAATTGCGCCTCACCGGCGGAGCCGCCATTACCACAGGAAAGAATTTTTCCACCTGAAAGCAGGCTCTGTGTCATTAGTTGTGCTGCAAGTGCAATGTCATTTTGCGCTTTATCTAATGTGCGTTGTTTGGTTTTGATGCTTTCTGAAAAGTTATTTTGAATTATTTCGATTAGATTCATTTTGTATAGCTGGCTAAATTAAAATGCATTTTGAATCCATTCAATGCTTATATTATTTGGGTTGTTGATATTATTACCCGTGAGGGCAACGACATCAAAGCGTGTATTAAACTCACCGCCTTTTTTTTGCATGTAATACAGAGCCGTGGTTTGTATTTTTTTTTGTTTGCCTGGCGTAATGCTTTCCAGAGCGCCACCATAGTCCAGGTTTTTACGATAGCGAACTTCAATAAATACCAGTGTTTCCTGATCTTGCATAATGAGGTCGACTTCACCGTATCGACTGTAAAAATTTTTATCAATGAGCTTCAGGCCATTTTTTTTTAAATGGCTGCAGGCTATTTCCTCGGCCACTTTGCCCTTACTGGATCGGCTTTTGAGCAGGCTGATTATCATTAAGGTTCAGATTAAATGGTTGGTCGCTAAGGTTAATTATTTTGGGTATGCCTTTGTCAAATTGCGCCCATAATAATTCCCGGTGTATGCGATTAAATGGGTCAAGGGACAGGTTGCCCGTTTGACCTGAAAAACGTTCATAGGTTTTATTTTGTAAACGGCCTAAAAAAGGTATTAAATTGTACGCATCAACACCCAGAGCAAAAAAGCGAGTATAGCGTTGTTGCTCTGGCCAGTAATTTAAGAGTGCCTGTTTGGCCGGATTGGCTGGGTTAAGTATCCATGGCATATCACAGAAATTCAAATCATCAATATCACGATCCGCCTGTTTGTGTATTTGACCTGTAAAGGCATGCGATGTGGCATACACCGGGATTTCACCCGCATAGTGAAATTTAAATTGTGGCTTTAACAGGCGTGCATCTTTAGGTGTAGCTGCCATAAAAATCATATCCACATCCTGTCGACGATAGGGGGTGAACTGCATTTTTGCTTGTGTAACACTTTTAATACTACGGTAGCGAGCATAGCTTTGATTGATATTCAGCATTTTTTGAATGGGTTGCTTAAAATCATTCTTGTTTGCGGTATATGTTTGTGAAGTAACCACGGTGCCGCCAAGTTCTTCAAAGCGTTGTTGAAAGGCATTTTGTAATCTTTCACCCCATGTACCATTGGGCACCAGTGTTGCGGCATGCGTATGGCCTTGTCTGAAGGCCATTTCGGCAGATTGTCGGGCTTCGTCTTCGGGTAGTAAGCCAAACTGGAATAAGTTGTCGACAGAGGCTGAGTTAGTGGTGGTGTAATTTAAGGTCAGCGTGGGTATATTCATTTGTGTAGAGCGCGCGAGTATATCAACGGCTGGCTTTAGAAATGGGCCAATTATAAAATCGGCGCCTGCATCGGTGGCTTTTTTATAGTAGTTCCAAATGGCGGCCTGATTGTCGCTGGTATCAATGAAACTGATGCGTGGTTGAAAGCCTTTATCTGGGTGTTGATAGTATGCGGACATAATGCCGTCGCGGATTGCACTGGCTACCTGTGCGTACTTGCCATTTAGCGGCAGTAATACTGCAATATGCTCAGGCTGTGTAATCAGCTCAATTTGCTTCTTACCCAGTTCCTTAATAAATGTCGCGACGGCGGGGTGTTTGGGGTATTCCTGACGCCATAGAAAAATACCATCTTGCAGATACTGCCAGTCAACCTGTCCGCGTTTGGCAACTACAACCAGCTCAACCCAGCCGAGTAAATCTTCGTTTAATGGTGCCTGACTTATTTGCTGTAGAGTCGTTTCGGGCAATAGTGAAAGAGCCTCCCAGATGGCCTGGTGGTTAAGTTCACGGTCAAATGTGTCGCTTAGTAGAGGGTCGAGTTGTATGCGTGACTTTGCAGACTCTAATGGATAGCCTGCATCTAAAAAAGCGCGTGATCTTAATTGCAGGACGCGTATTTGTTGTTCAGGCGACAGAATTTTCGAAATCTGTAACAATTTAAGTGCCTCTCGCGGGAGGCCTTTATTGAGTGCGATTTCGGTATTCAGTAAACTGACTTCGGTAGTGTCATCGCTGCTGAGGAGCTCAAGGTCAATTTCTGCCATTTTATTTTCAGCCAGAAAGAACTGTTGTTTCTCAATGAGCAGTTGTACCGCACGAATTAAGTTGAGATTACGCGCCACACCCTCCGATAAATTAGCTTTATCTATGTATGATTCAGCTGTTTCTTCGGTTTTAATAGTGGACGATTCGGCATCGCGTGTTTGCTCTCCTTGTGGAGTAACAGGCCTTGTGGGGGCGCAAGCTGAAAGTGCTGCTAGCAAGCAGGGCACGGCTATTGTGAGAGAAATATATTTTAAATGTAAGGTCATTGTCTGGTGTACGGTTAACTAATGTTATTATTGCGCCCCAGAGTATCTTGTTTGGAGCCGCGAGTGTCAATTAATCAGGGCATACTTTATATAGTAGCCACCCCCATTGGTAATCTTTCTGATATAGGTGGAAGGGCTGTGGAGATTTTGCAGCAGGTAGATTTAATTGCCGCAGAAGATACCCGACACAGTAAACCATTGCTGCAGCACTACGGTGTAGGTACCCCTATGCAGGCGTATCACGAGCATAATGAAGAATATTTGACGCCCAGGCTTATACAGCGTTTGTTGGCGGGTGACAGCGTAGCACTGATTTCTGATGCGGGTACGCCATTGCTGAGTGATCCTGGCTACCGTCTTGTAAAGGCGGCGCACGAGTCTTCAATAAAGGTTAGCCCGGTGCCCGGCCCCTGTGCGGCTATTGCTGCGCTGTCGGCCTCTGGTTTGGCAACGGATCGATTTTTATTTGCCGGTTTTAGTCCGCATAAGCAGGGTGCAAGGCAAAGCTTTTATCGAGAGTTTGAACGTCAAACGGCAACGCTGGTATTTTATGAGTCGAGTCACCGCATCGTTGCGGCTGCTAAAGATTTATTAAATGTATTTGGTCCTGAGCGGCAAATCGTCATGGCAAGGGAAATGAGCAAAACATTTGAAACTATACACAGCACTTACTTAGGTGAGTTTCCTGATTGGCTGGAGGCTGACCATAATCAACAAAAAGGTGAGTTTGTGCTTGTGCTTGAAGGTGCGGTTAAAAATGACAATGCGCTAGAGCTGGATATGCAAGATACCTTAAGGATATTACTAGAGGAGCTGCCGGTGAAGCAGGCCAGTCAATTGACGGCAAAAATAACTGGATTGAAAAAAAATCAGGTTTATAAGCTGGCGCTTGAACTTTCTGGTAAGTAACTGAAAAATATATATAAATTCCTATTTTTAGTCAGTGTTCTTATGTCTCACCCGTTTGGGGTGTAGTTATTTCTTACATATTTAACTGATTGATACCTATCCCAAAATGTCCTATTTTTTTTAAAACGTCAAAAAAAATGCCTTTAACGTCAGCAATTTTTACAAAAATATGACACAAGGCATTATCTCCATCATCTGAAGTTTATAAGCCTTTGTTTTTGTTTATCTTTTAAAAGTAGGTACGGGGTATGCATTTAACCTCACAAGGCTTACATCCACGGCACTAAAAATAAATTATATAAATTGTAGTTGCCGCAAAAATTTGGACTGTAATGCATCTAAATGAAAATACAGAAATTAATTTGGAAGGTTGAACTGTGAAACACGCAGTTAACTAATAGGTTTTTTTAGATGGAGTTCCAGATGGCACCACTATTTGCAGTATATGAAGATTTTAGCGCTTGTTGCGATGAATTTGTTGAAGGAGTTACCTTTCTTAAAGGTCGTTCAATACCCAGTGCAATTGATAGTTTTCAACAGGCGTTCGACTCTGTGGGTCGTGCAGATGTATATCATAATAAATATGCGTCATATTGTGGTTTAGCACGTGTATTGTCCGGTGATGCTACAGGTTTAGATATGTGTCGTCAGGCGGCTACCAGTGAGTTACTAGACGGTGATGTATATCTTAATCTGGCGCGTGCCGAGTGGTATTTTGAAAACCGTAAGGCAACGATTGTAGTTTTGAAAAAAGGTTTGAGAATTGATAGTCGCCACCCGGGTTTACGTCAAATGCGTGAGCAGTTGGGCGTCAGACAGCGTAGCCCCTTGCCTTTTTTGCCTAGAACACACCCATTAAATCAGGCGCTGGGTAAGTTGATGCGCCTTGATGACTAACGAATAAATTAAATGATAAAAGACTTGGATATAAAGATAAGGTTAGAAATGACCTGCAGGTTATAAGTTTAGCGTGGTTAACCACAGATGGTTTCATCTGTGGTTTTTTTTATCGAAAAATTAGTTGGCATAGTTGGTTTTGCTTTAATTATTCTACAAGAGGATGTGTTATGAATATTGAAAAAGTGACGTATAAAGATTACAGCTTATGTGATCCTAACTTTATGCAGGGTATTGATCTTCTTGTTGAAGGCCTTATTGCTCAAGCTGCGCATTGTTTTGAGCTTGCTTATGAGCAAGTTACATATAAAAATGTGCATTATAATAAATATGCATCATTTTGTGGTTATACCCGGGTGTTAAATGGGGGTGACCGTGGTGGCTTGTCATTGTGTCGGGATGTGGCTCGTCGTGAACTATATGATGGTGATGTGTTTTTTAATTTAGCTAAGGCGGAATGGTTTTTTAAGGCGCGAAAGCAGACCATTAGTGCATTAAGAGAAGGCTTGAGGGTTGACTTTATGCACCCTGGCTTGCGAGAATTACGCAATGCCTTAGGCGTCAGAAAAAAAGCGCCGATTATGTTTTTACCAAGAAAGCATGCGCTTAATAATGGATTGGGAAAATTACTTAGAAAATAGGATTGATTTTCTAAGTCAGGAAAAATTTATATGTAATCACTATTAAACGGAATTTTGTACACAAACAAGGAGGTGGTTGTGTCATATATTAAAGCGATTTATTTCGACTTAGATCAGTGTAATGAAGACTTTGTAAAAGGTATCAGGTTTTTAGAGCAATGCTCAATTGAAGATTCCATTGCATGCTTTAAAAGCGCGTACAGCTCAGGGCCGGTTGACGATCGGTTGTTTCCCAAATATAAATCATATTATGGCTTATCCTGCTTGTTGAGTGGGGATGATACGGCTATTTCTATTTGTCGAAATATTGTCATTAAATGCCCGTACGATGCGGACGTATGTCTAAATTTAGCGCGTGCGGAAGTCTTTATTGATAATCGAAAAGCGGCTATTCAGGTGATTGATAAGGGTTTGATTTTTTCCGCTCATCACGATGGATTAAATGCCTTTAAAAGTAAATTGGGGGTAAGAGGGCGTAGAATTTTGCCTTTTTTATCTCGAGATAACCGATTTAATATTCTGTTAGGTCGCCTCATACGCAGAAAAAAGTAAATGTTGCAGACAGCTTTTATGCTATAGTTTTGCGCGAAGTTGGCTGGGTAATCGCTGTGTGAGCAATTCTTTTGGGTTGTTTGCAGAGAGGAAAGTCCGGGCTCCATAGGGCAGGGTGCCAGGTAACGCCTGGGGGGCATAATGCCCACGGCTAGTGCAGCAGAAAGATACCGCCTCAGTTAGCTTAAGGCTAATTGGGGTAAGGGTGAAATGGTGCGGTAAGAGCGCACCGCGCAACTGGTAACAGTTTGTGGCAAGGTAAACCCCACCTGGAGCAAGACCAAATAGAGAAGCTGAGGCGTGGCCCGCGCTGCTTCTGGGTAGGTTGCTTGAGGCGTATAGTGATATACGTCCTAGATGAATGATTACCGCGGCTTCGGTCGTACAAAACCCGGCTTACAGGCCAACTTCTTTTTTATTCTCCCTTCTTAATGTACTTCTTAAAATTCCTCGTAGTTAATGTAGTTTATTAGGTAGTTTACTTAACTATCTGACTTATCTTTTGTTATTCCGTTTGTCGCCATTTTATTTCTGTGAACCACTCCTAAGTTGTTGTCATATAAGGAAAAAACCCTCTATTTATTGCCTGTTTTTTCTTGACAGTGGTGGGTTGGGGTACCTATAGTACGGTTGTGTGGAGAAAAGTGGGTGAAAGTGGGTGGAAATGTATTTTTTACTACCTCAGTTATCATCTCTTTTTAGAAAACAGGCTCATATAACAATGGCGAAGACGAAATAAGAATGATTTTCCGCGGCATAAATAATCTAACGTTGGATGCAAAGGGCCGAATGGCTATTCCATCCCGTTACCGTGACAGGCTCATGGAGTCTTGCGGTGGCCGTTTGATTGTGACGGTGGATCTTGATCGTTGTTTACTGATTTATCCGCAGCATGAATGGGAAGTTATAGAGGCCCAATTGGTCAGTTTGCCTAGTCTGAATAAACAATCGCGATTAATTCAGCGTTTACTAATAGGTCACGCCACTGAGGCAGAGTTAGATAGTCAGGGGCGCATTCTGTTACCAACCATGTTGCGAGATTACGCTGGTCTGGATAAAAAATGCGTATTGATTGGTCAGGGTAAAAAATTCGAGATCTGGGATGAGCAGGTTTGGGGCGATAACCAGCAGGCCTGGTTAGATGAGGTTGATGGCGACGATAGTGAGTTGCCTGGCGCGCTAGAAAGTTTGTCTCTGTAATGGACGGTGATAACAATAATCATCGCCCCGTCCTGCTGGATGAGGTAGTGGAGGCATTGGCGATAAAAAGTGACGGCGTTTATCTCGATGGAACATTTGGCCGAGGCGGTCATGCGGAAAAGATTTTAAGTCATCTGGGGCCACAGGGCCGATTGCTGGCGATGGACCAGGATCCTCAGGCGATAGGAGTCGCGCAACAAAAATTTGCTAAAGAACCGCGATTTGAAATTGTTCAGCAGAATTTTGAAAAAATACAAGAGTTTGTAGCAAGTAAGGGATTAACGCACAAGGTAGATGGAGTGTTACTGGATATAGGTGTTTCATCACCTCAGTTAGATGATGCCTCTAGAGGGTTTAGTTTTTTGAGGTCGGGTCCTTTGGATATGCGAATGAATCCGCAGGCTGGTCAATCGGCAGCTGAGTGGTTGGCGAACGTAGATGAGTATGATCTCGTGACAGTATTAATGCATAAGGGTGAAGAGAAGTTCGCGCGACGTATTGCAAGTGCAATTGTTGCAGCAAGGAAAGAAACAGAAATTACCGATACGGTTCAGCTGGCAAATATCATTGCTGCAGCGAAGCCGATAAAAGATAAGAAAAAGCATCCAGCGACAAAGAGTTTTCAGGCCATCCGAATTCATATTAATCGAGAGCTAGAAGTGTTGGAAAGTGCATTGCAAGCATCGTTGAATGTTCTAGCGGTAGGTGGACGACTTGCGGTCATTAGTTTTCATTCTTTAGAAGACAGAATGGTTAAGCGTTATTTTAGAGATGTGTCGCGTGGCCCGCAAATACCAAAAGACATACCGATAATGGCAAAGGATATTGAGCAGCCCTACAAATTGGTAGGCAAAGCTATTAAACCGGGTAAGCAGGAGTTGCAAGAGAATCCGCGTTCCAGAAGTTCAGTGTTACGCGTGTTGGAAAGAATTAAGTGAAGTTAATGCTGGCAATGGTTGCTGTTATGATTTTAGCCATTATGTCATCAGCTATCTCAGTGATTTACAGCAAACATCAGAGTAGAAAATTATTTGTTGAATTGCAGAAACTTGAAAAGCAAATCGATGGATTAGATATTGAATGGGGGCGCTTGCAGTTGGAGCAGAGTACGTGGTCCTCACAGGGAAGAGTAGAAAAAATTGCGCGTAAAAAATTGCACATGACACTGCCGAAGGCAAACGAAGTTATTTATATAAAATAATGAAAAATAATAAATCACATTATCAATTCAGACGCGTAGTTGTGTTGACTATTTTTGCGCTAGCAATAAGTGGTTTGTTTTACCGTGCCCTGGATATGCAGGTCATTCATCAGTCGTTCTTTCAGCAGCAGGGTGATGCGAGACACATGCGCACCGTACCTATTTCTGCACATCGTGGTGATATTTATGATCGAAATGGCGAGCCACTCGCAATCAGTACACCAGTTGACTCTGTATGGGTAAACCCTAAAGAATTTACAGATTTTAAAATTATTTCTAAGTTGGCGGGAATTCTGGATTTAAATGCTGAGCATTTGAAAAATAAATTACGCAAACAAGCAGCTAAAGAATTTGTTTATATTCGTCGTCAGGTATCGCCGGATGTAGGTGGTCAGGTGAAGGCGTTAGGTATTAAGGGTGTTTATCTGCGCCGTGAATACAAACGTTACTACCCTTCAGGTGAAGTGGTTTCACATGTACTTGGTTTTGCAAATGTTGATGACCAGGGGCAGGAGGGCTTGGAGCTTGCATATAATGACTGGTTAACGGGTGAAACAGGTGCGAAGAAAGTTATACGCGATCGTAAAGGGCAGACGATAGATGACGTGGAACGAATACGTCCGGCTCAGCCAGGGCAGTCGATCCATTTAAGTATCGATCGGCGTATCCAGTATTTGGCATACAGTGCCTTGAAAGCTTCAGTAAAACAAAACAAAGCCATTGCAGGATCTGCAGTGGTTTTAGACGTTCATACAGGGGAAGTTCTCGCGATGGTTAATCAACCGTCGTTCAATGCTAATGATCGGAGTCAGTTACGCCCGGCTGTGTATAGAAATCGCTCAGTGACCGATGTATTTGAGCCTGGATCTACAATGAAACCATTTACGATTGCGGCAGCACTGGAAACAGGAAAATGGAATCCAACAGATAACGTAAATACCTCGCCAGGCAGATACAAAGTACAGGGCAGTACAATTAAGGATATGCGAGATTACGGAAAAATAAATCTTGGTGAGATTATTCTTAAGTCAAGTAATGTTGGTGTAAGTAAAGTTGCATTGTCTATAGGGCAAGAGCAGCAGCTTGAAATGTATACAAAATTAGGTTTTGGGTTTAATACAGGCAGTGGTTTTCCTGGAGAGCGAAATGGTAATTTGCGCACCTCAAATGTAAGCGAGTTTGAACGCGCGACTATGGCATTTGGTTATAGCCTTTCAGTGACTCCCTTGCAGCTTGCCAGAGCCTATGCAGCACTGGCTGCGAATGGAGTCATTTATCCGGTTACTTTTTTGAAACGTGAAGAAGAAGTGCACGGCGAAAAAATAATGTCGATGGATACAGCCAAAAAAGTACGTCGTATGATGGAACGTGTTGTAAGTGATGAAGGGACTGCAAAAAAAGCATCGATTGCAAATTACAGTGTTGCGGGAAAAACAGGCACTGTGCATAAGTTTATATCTGGTGGATATGCCGATGATCGATATCTCTCTGTTTTTGCAGGCATAGTACCGGCAGATGATCCGCAGCTGGTTATGGTAGTTATGTTGAATGAACCAAGGAACGGCGAACATTTTGGTGGACAAATAGCGGCACCAGTTTTTTCAAAAGTAATGTCCGGGGCCTTACGATTATTAGATATTGAGCCAGATAACTTAGAATATGCGCAAGTTGGAAAAAAAGGTAAGAGCGCATGATGGCTGCAAAAAATGATCAAGCTATGTGTGTAACACTAAAACAATTATTGAGCGATTTTTGCGAGTGCGAATATTTTCCTGATGTGGAAGTAAAAGGGTTGGCACTTGATAGCCGTGATATTGAGCAAGGTTATATTTTTGTTGCTTTAGAAGGTGGCTTTGATCACGGTTTGGCATACGCAGAAGCGGCCATTGGTCGAGGTGCTGTTGCGGTGTTGTGTGATGCACAGCACGATCAATATTGTCAGCAAATTTTGTCAAAAATAATGACAATGGCAGTGTGTATTCCGGTTAAAAATCTACAATCAAAATTGGGTCTTTTAGCAAATAAATTTTATGCTTCTCCGTCAGAAAAATTGTTTGTTAGCGGCGTAACAGGTACAGATGGAAAGACATCAGTAAGTCATTTTATCGCTCAGGCGATGAATAGCGGTGATTCAGTTGCCGCGGTGATTGGTACATTAGGTAATGGTTTTATTGATCATCTGGATGAATCGACGCATACAACACCAGATGTGTTTAGCTTAAATAGTATGCTTGCGCAGTTTGAACAGCAGGGCGCAAAAAATGTTGCAATGGAAGTGTCATCACATGGTCTCGATCAGGACAGGGTGTTGGGTATTAACTTTGATGTTGCTGTACTGACAAATTTAACGCGTGATCATCTCGATTATCATGGCGATATTGAAGCCTATAAACAGGCAAAGAAAAAACTGTTTATTGAAAATGATGATAGGACGCTGGTGTTAAACATAGATGATGCGTTCGGTAGCGAGATTTTCTCAGAGTTTAGAGATTGTAGAAAAATTTGGTTATATGGATTAAATGAAGCCCAGGCAAAGCAAAGTAAATTATTTGCTTATGTCAGCCACGTAGAAAATAAACCGGAAGGCATGAAGTTTATGTTGGTGAGTTCGCATGGTTCGTCTGAGGTTAATCTTGGCTTAATAGGCGAGTTTAATGTTTACAATGCACTGGCGTGTTTTTGTGTTTTATTGCAAAGCGGTATGAATTTTAATTATGCCATTAAGCGCATAGAAAAATTGCAAACTGTAGCTGGCAGAATGGAAGTGATTTATAAAGCAGACAAGCCGGTTGTAGTGATTGATTATGCGCATACACCTGCTGCATTATCTCAGGCATTAATCAATGTTCGCAGGCATGTTAGCGGAAAAGTGATTTGTGTATTTGGTTGCGGTGGTGATAGAGATGCAGGTAAGCGACCGATGATGGCGCAGATTGCAGATGAGTTGTCTGATTTGGTTATTATTACAAGCGATAACCCCCGAAATGAAGACCCTGCATCTATTATTGATGAAGTCAGGCAGGGCATTAAAAATGAGTTGAAATTAATTGTCGAAGAAGATCGCGGAAGAGCAATTCAGCAAGCGATAAATATGGCGTCAGTAGATGATTTGATTTTAATTGCTGGTAAAGGTCATGAAGAATTTCAAATTATAGCTAATAAAAAAATTCCATTTAGTGATAAGCAAAAAGCCATAGAAAGTTTGGAGGCTTATACATGATGGCCTTGCAACAAGCATCTGAAATTTTGAATGGCGAAATGTTGGGAAATAATGTTGATTTTTCTACTGTGTCAACGGATACACGTAGTTTACAACCAGGTGATTTATATATTGCATTAGATGGTGAGAATTTTGATGGTCACGATTATTTAACTCAGGCAGAAAACGCTGGGGCTGCTGCGGCTATTGTGCATAAAAATGTACATACAAATTTGCCACGTATTAAAGTTAAAGATACGCGTATTGCATTAGGTCGTTTAGCTGCAGCCTGGCGTCAATCGTTCACTGGAAGTGTTGTCGCGATTACTGGAAGTAATGGTAAGACAACAGTTAAGGAGATGGCGACTGCAATTTTCTCTGAGCAGGCTGATGTATTGGCGACAAAGGGGAATTTTAATAACGATATTGGCTTGCCACTTACTTTGCTACGAATGGGGCAGGAAGAATTTGCAGTCATTGAAATGGGTGCCAATCACTCAGGTGAAATTGCCTATTTAACCAGTATTACAAAGCCTGATGTGGCGGCTATTACAAATGCGGGGCCGGCGCATCTAGAGGGGTTTGGCTCAGTTAAAGGTGTGGCTGAGGCGAAAGGTGAAATTTATCAGGGTTTAACGGAGCAAGGAATTGCAGTTGTTAATCTGGATGATAAATATGCTGCTTATTGGTCGGGCCTAAATGAGCATCGTAAGGTGTTTACTTTTTCTATGGGGAATACATCTGCGAATGCCTGTGGCGTATGGCTGGCGACAAAAGATGGCGGCAGGTTAACTGTAAAAATTGACGCTGATGAATTAATTATTGATTTGAAATTGCACGGTTTACATAACGCAATAAATGCCCTGACAGCAATTTCTATCGCTGAAACTTTAAATATACCCAGAAGCAAAATAATCAAGGCATTAAGTGAATTTAGGTCAGTGCATGGACGGCTCGATTTTAATCAGCTAAGCAATTCATTACTGGTTATAGATGATAGCTACAATGCTAATCCGGCTTCATTAAACGCCGGGATTGAAGTGCTTAGTGAATTGCCGGGTGAGCATTGGCTGGTATTGGGAGATATGGGCGAGTTAGGTGGTGAGGTACAGCGTATACATTTTGATGCGGGCGTATATGCAAAAGAGTCTGGAATAAGTAAGTTATTGGCTGTAGGTGATAACAGTCGATATGCCGTTGAGGCATTTGGTAATGATGCAATATTTTTTGAAACTAAAGATAAACTTGTAACATATGTGCAGCAATACAAATCAGAATCACTAAATATATTGGTAAAAGGTTCCAGATTTATGCACATGGAAGAGATCGTTGACTCATTGAAAAAGGGAGTTAACTAATGCTTCTTTGGCTTGCTGATTATTTAACGCAATACCACAGTGGCTTCAATGTTTTTCGCTATCTTACATTGCGAGGTATTTTGGGTGCTTTAACAGCGCTTATTATATCGCTGATTATCGGTCCATCAATGATACGCAAGTTAACCATGTATAAGATTGGGCAAAATATTCGTGATGATGGTCCTCAGGCTCATTTATCAAAAGCAGGAACACCTACTATGGGTGGTTCTTTGATATTGGTTGCTGTAGCTATTAGTACTTTGCTCTGGATGGACTTAGGTAATCGTCAGGTGATTATCGCGCTTACAGTAACCATGCTATTTGGTGGTATTGGCTTTGTTGATGATTACAAAAAATTAAAAGGTGGTAATAGCAAGGGCTTGTCGGCAAAGGCCAAGTACTTTTGGCAAACCGTATTTGGTTTGGGTGCAGCGATTTATGTTTATCAAACGGCAGTGCAGCCCATTGAGACCACCTTAATTATTCCATTTGTTAAAGATCTGTTTATTCCCTTAGGTATTGGTTTTATTGCATTGGCATATGTTGTGATTGTTGGCACCAGTAATTCGGTTAATTTAACGGATGGTTTAGATGGTCTGGCTATATTGCCAACCGTAATGGTCGCCGGTGCATTAGGTGTATTTGCATATGTGACAGGGCACGTAAATTTTGCCAATTATTTAAGTATCCCGTATGTAAATGGAGTAGGTGAGCTGGTTGTTTTTTGTGGCGCACTAGTAGGTGCAGGGCTTGGTTTTTTATGGTTTAACACATACCCCGCACAAGTATTCATGGGTGATGTGGGTGCATTGGCATTAGGTGCTGCACTAGGTGTTGTCGCTGTGCTGATTCGGCAGGAATTAGTATTGTTTATTATGGGTGGCGTGTTTGTTATGGAAACCGTATCCGTCATATTGCAGGTGGCATCATTCAAGTTAACCGGACGAAGAATATTTAGAATGGCGCCATTGCACCATCATTTTGAATTAAAAGGCTGGCCTGAGCCTAGAGTAATTGTCAGGTTCTGGATTATTACGGTGGTATTAGTATTAATCGGTTTAGCTTCATTGAAAGTAAGATAGGCAAGGATTTAGGACTTATGAACGTAACTGCAGATACATTATCGAGTATTTCTGTAGTTGCATTGGTAACAGCAATGATGACGAATGATAAACAAAAGTCGGAATATATACTGGTTGTCGGTTTAGGCATTACCGGTCTTTCTGCTGTGCGTTATTTATTGTCGCAGGGTAAAAATGTTGTTGTTGTCGATAGTCGTCATGAGGCACCTGGCTACAAAGAGTTACAAAATGATTTTCCTGAAGTGAGCGTTTACTTAGGTGAATTTGACAAGGCTTTGTTCATGGGGGCATCACAAATTGTAGTTAGCCCCGGTGTTTCCATGAAAGAAGGAGTTATTCGTCAAGCCATTGAACAGGGTGTTGATGTTATTGGTGATATAGAGTTATTTGCACAGCGAGTGAATGCACCGGTCATTGCAGTAACTGGATCCAACGGAAAAAGTACCGTAATTAGTTTGTTAGGTGAAATGGCAAAAGCGGCGAACATTAATTATGTAGTGGGTGGGAATATTGGTATACCAGCACTAAATTTAATTAATGAGAATATCGATTTATACATTCTAGAGTTATCAAGCTTTCAATTAGAAAGTTTAAAAAGTTTAAAGCCAGTTGCCGCTGCTGTGTTGAATGTTAGTCCTGATCATATGGATCGGTATGACAGTTATGCTGAGTATATTGAAGTGAAACAACACATATATCAGCAATGTAAAGTGGCAGTAATCAACCGAGATGATGAGCCAGTAAGTTATATGCAGGTAGGACATAAGTTAGTTACAGGCTTCAGTATGCATGAACCCGTGAATGGCGATTTTGGCTTGCGTGAATTTAATAATGAGATCTGGCTGTGTAAAGGTGACGAAAAATTAATTGAGCAGAAAAAACTTAAATTGAGCGGAAAACATAATGTAGCAAATACATTAGCTGCTCTGGCATTGGGTGACGCAGCGAAGATTCCAATGGCAAGTATGTTAGAGGCGTTGAAAGTATTTTCTGGCTTGCCGCATCGCACTCAGTTTGTCGCCAAAAAACACAATGTAACCTGGATTAATGATTCAAAAGGTACAAATGTAGGTGCAACCATTGCGGCTATTGATGGTGTGCAGGTAAAAAATAAATTACTGCTTATTGCGGGTGGCCTGGCAAAAGATGCTGACTTCACAGCATTGAAATCAGTGGTAAAAGATAAAGTGCGAAGTGTTGTATTGATCGGCAAAGATGCGCCAAAAATTGAGCAGGCACTGCAAGATGATGTGCCTATCTGGTTTGCCAAAGATATGCAGGACGCAGTTAATATTGCGGCAGACCTGGCTCATCCAGAAGATACGGTTTTATTGTCGCCAGCGTGTGCAAGTTTCGATATGTTTAATGGTTATGAACATCGTGGTGAAGTTTTTGTTAAGGCAGTGGAGGACTTACTGTGAATGTAGGTGACCTGTTCCGACAAAAACAAAGTGTAATAAAATCGCGCAATGATAAACCCGTAATGTTGGAGGGTTTAGATTCAACACTAATAATTTTAGTAGTGGCGCTGTTAATGATTGGTTTAATTATGGTTGCCTCTGCATCAATCAGTATTGCTGATAGTAAAACCAGCACGCCATTCTATTATTTTTATAGACAGATGATGGCAGTGGTTTTGGGTTTAGCTGCTGCAATGACGATATTTAAAATTCGTCTGGTGTATTGGGAAAAATCAGGAATGATATTGCTGGCAATTTCATTTGTACTGGTTGTATTAGTGCTGGTTCCGGGTATTGGTAAAACAGTAAATGGTTCAACACGCTGGATACCTATAGGTATTTTAAATTTTCAGGTGTCAGAAGTAGTTAAATTATTTTTGATGGTTTATGTGGCGGGTTACCTGGTGCGTCATGGTGAAGAAGTACGATCAAGTCTATGGGGTTTTATAAAGCCAATGATTATGGTCGGCATAATATGTATGTTTATATTGCTCGAACCTGATTTTGGTGCGTCGGTAGTGATTATGGCAACGGTGCTAAGTATGACGTATTTGGCGGGTGCACGATTCATTCAGTTTGCAACCGTGCTTGCATTGTTTGGTTCTGCGGCTGCTTTGCTTGTTATTTCATCACCCTATCGATTGCAGCGATTAACGGCATTTGTGAATCCCTGGGCAGATCCTTTTGATTCAGGTTTCCAGTTAACCCAGTCTTTAATAGCGGTCGGTTCTGGTGGTTGGTCTGGCACGGGCCTTGGTGGCAGTGTGCAAAAACTGTTTTATTTGCCTGAGGCACATACAGACTTTTTGTTTGCGATTCTGGCTGAAGAGTTTGGTTTAATAGGTGTAACGATTGTGATTGGGCTGTTTGCTGCATTGGTGTTTAGAATATTTATGATTGCGAGAAAAGCAGAATTAGGTGGTAACCAGTTCGCATCATATTTAGCTTATGGCATTGGTATCTGGTTGGGTTTGCAGGCCTTTATTAATATTGGCGTGAATATGGGGGTGTTACCTACAAAAGGTTTAACGCTGCCGTTATTAAGTTATGGTGGAAGTAGTTTGATTGTAGTGAGCAGTTCTATAGGTTTGTTATTACGTATAGCTTATGAGTGCTCAAATGGGCAGGCGATAAATAAAAAACCATTATCCAGAAAGTCTTCCGTGAAAACAAAAAAATCTCAGAAAATGCCTGTTAGAAGACCAGGATCAAGCAGAAAAAATAAAAGCATGAAAGATTTAATCGGGGAGGCAGCATGAGTAATTTGAATACTCGCCCCGTAATGATTATGGCCGGAGGTACTGGCGGACATGTTTATCCTGCATTAGCAGTAGCAGAAGAATTAATGCAACACGGAATCCCTGTGATTTGGATGGGAACTAAGAAGGGTATAGAGGCTCGGCTAGTGCCTGAAGCTGGTATAGAAGTTGATTGGCTGGGCATGAGTGGCTTGCGAGGTAAAGGTGTTTTAACTTTATTATTCGCACCATTGAAAATTATATTGGCATGTTATCAGGCGTATAAAATTTTAGTGAAGCGTAAACCTGCGGTTGTATTGGGAATGGGTGGGTTTGTTTCAGCACCGGGTGGCTTAATGGCATGGTTTACGCGTGTGCCATTGTTAATACATGAACAAAATGCTGTACCAGGTATGAGTAACCGCATACTTGCAAGGCTAGCAGATAAAGTAATGGAAGCGTTTCCAAATAGCTTTAAGTCACCTTCTGTTCATGTAGGTAATCCGGTGCGTAAAGTGATAGCTGAATTAGCATTGCCAGAACAACGATTTGCAGAGAGGACTGATGCTCTACGTGTGTTTGTTTTTGGTGGCAGTTTAGGTGCGGCACGACTAAATGAATTGGTTCCTCAGGTTTGTGCAGAGCTAAAAGGTAGTAAAGAATTATGTATAAAGCATCAAACGGGTGCTGGGAACTTTGAGCAAACGCAATCAAATTATATGCATCTGGGGATCCAGGCAGATGTGTTTGAATATATTGATGATATGGCAGAAATGTACGCATGGGCTGATCTGGTTATCTGTCGAGCAGGCGCAATGACTATAGCGGAGCTTGCGGCAGCAGGTGTAGCGTCAATTTTGGTGCCATATCCGCATGCAGTAGATGATCACCAAACACACAACGCACGCTATTTAAGTGTAGCGGGAGCAGGAGTGTTATTGCAGCAGAAAGATTTAAATGTGGATTCATTAGTGAATGTTTTAAATTCAATTGATAGAAACACAGCTTTGGATATGGCGAAAAAAGCCAAACAAAAAGGTATGCCAGAGGCAACTCGTTTAGTTACACAAGCGTGTTTAATTGCAGGAGGATATGATGTTAATTGAATCACATCCAATGCGTAAAATTCAGCGTGTGCACTTTGTAGGGATTGGCGGCGTTGGTATGTGTGGCATTGCTGAGGTCTTACTTAATCTTGGTTATAAAATTTCAGGTTCTGATGTAAAAGAAAATGTAGCAACAAAACGTTTAAGTAAGCAGGGAGCTGAGATCTTTATAGGGCAAGCTGCGAATAATATTGAAAATGCTGAAGTTGTCGTCGTATCTACTGCAATTTCAGCAGATAATGTAGAAGTTATTGCCGCAAAAGAAAAGCGTATACCAGTTGTGCGTCGTGCAGAAATGCTCGCGGAAATAATGCGTTTTCGTTATGGAATTGCAATTGCAGGAACACATGGCAAAACAACGACGACTAGCCTGACCGCGAGTATTTTGATTGAAGCGGGCATGGACCCAACTTATGTAATTGGTGGAAAATTAAATAGTGCTGCCACCAATGCGAAGCTAGGCGAAGGTAGATATTTTGTTGCTGAAGCTGATGAGAGTGATGCCTCTTTTCTATTGTTACAGCCAATGATGGCGGTGGTTACTAATATAGATGCCGATCATTTAGAAACACACGGTGGCGATTTTGAAAAATATAAACAGTCATTCGTAGAGTTTTTACATCATCTACCATTTTATGGTCAGGCAATTATTTGTCTGGATGATGAGGAAAACAAGCAGATACTAGATCAGGTTTCTCGACCTATTGTTACTTACGGTATTGAGTCTGATGCGGATGTAAAAGCAGAAAATATTAACTGTAACGGTATGCAATGTCATTACGACTTAAAACTTCCAAATCAGAGTGAAGTAATAAATATCACACTCAATTTGCCCGGCAGACACAATGTTTTGAATTCGCTTGCTGCAATTACGGTGGCGTATTTATTGGGTGTTGAAATTCAGTCAATACAGAAAGCTCTACAAACGTTTGATGGTATTGGTCGTCGTATGCAGCAATATGGCGAAATCAAGACGATTAAAGGCAATGTGTTATTGGTTGATGATTACGGCCATCATCCAACTGAAATAAAGGCAACCCTGGAAGCCGCTAAAGGCGCATGGAGTAATAAACGAATAGTAGTGGTTTTTCAGCCCCACCGTTATACACGTACAAGAGATTTATTTGAAGATTTTAGTAAGGTTTTATCTGAAGCTGATACGTTAATCATTACAGAAATTTATTCTGCAGGTGAAGAACCTATAGCAGGTGCTGATGGACGTGCACTATGCGCTGCGATTCGTGCCAGAGGCCGTGTGAACCCCGTTTTTGTTGAAGATCTTGATGAATTAAATTCATCTATTCTCGACCTTGTTGAAGATGGAGATGTTTTGCTGACTTTAGGTGCTGGCAGTATTGGCGCGATTGCAGAAAAATTACCTAAGGCGTTAGCAGAATGATGACGGCTTCAAACGTGAAAAACTATAAAGGCATATTGCAGATAGATGAGCCGATGGAGAAGCATACAAGTTGGCGAGTAGGTGGCAAAGTTGATCAATTGTATACGCCTCAAGGTATTGATGATCTGGCTAGTTTTTTGAAAAGTCTACCGAAAGATGAACCCGTTATGTTTATTGGTTTGGGCAGTAATTTATTGGTAAGAGACGGGGGTGTTCGTGGCACAGTAATATCACTAAAAGGAAGTCTGTCAGACATTACATTGCTAGAAAATAATGTAATTAGAGCGGGTGCAGGTAGTAGTTGTGCGAAGTTATCGCGTTACTGCCATCGCAATAATTTATTAGGTGGTGAGTTTTTTGCAGGTATACCCGGTTTGTTAGGTGGTGCATTGGCAATGAATGCCGGTGCATTTGGTGGAGATACCTGGTCGGTAATTGAATCGGTGGTGACGATTGATATGCAGGGTAATGTTTATACGCGGACCCCAGAAGATTATGAAATTGCGTATCGTTCAGTTAAAGGTAATAAGAATGAATGGTTCATAAGTGCCGATATCAAGCTTGTTTCTGGTGATGGAGAAGTTGCGGCACAAAATGTTAAAGCGTTGCTAGAAAAAAGAAATCAAACACAGCCAACGGGCTTGCCAAGTTGTGGTTCTGTATTTAAGAACCCGCAGGGTGATTATGCCGCACGATTGATTGAGGCGAGTGGTTTAAAAGGTTTTAAAATAGGTGATGCGATTGTTTCAGAGAAACATGCAAACTTTATTATAAATAACGGCAAAGCAAGTGCCAGCGATATAGAAAAATTAATAAACTTAGTACAGAAAACAGTAGAGCAAAAGCAAGGTATAAAACTACAGTCGGAAGTAAAGATTGTAGGAGAGTTGGCAAATGAATGATTTTAGTAAAGTAGCTGTGTTCATGGGTGGTTGGTCAGCAGAGCGCGAAGTATCACTAAATAGTGGCGAAGCTGTGTTAAAGGCATTAGTTAATCAAGGTATTAATGCAATAGGTATTGATGTTACTCGCGATATTTGTGGAGATTTGAAAGAAGCCAACTTTAGTCATGTATTTAATATGATGCATGGCCGTGGTGGAGAAGATGGTGTTATTCAAGGTGTCCTTGAACTTTTAAAAATTCCATACACAGGTTCTGGTGTTTTGGGTTCGGCATTGGCAATGGATAAACTACGTTGCAAACAGATTTGGCAAGCATTGAGGTTGCCGACGCCTGAGTTTAAAGAATTAAATTCAGCAGAAGATTGTGAAATTGCAATAGAACAATTAGGGCTACCAGTTATGGTTAAACCTGTGCTTGAAGGATCGAGTATTGGTATCAGCAAGGTAAATACACGTGAAGAAATGTTGCCTGCATGGGAGTTAGCAATAAAAAGTGGCGGAACGATTATTGCCGAAAAATTTATTCATGGAGAAGAATATACGGCGGCGATATTAGGTGATCGAGTTTTGCCAATGATTCGTTTGCACACAGACAATGATTTTTATGATTATCAGGCAAAGTATATTTCAAATGATACACAGTACATTTGTCCATGTGGATTATCTGAAAATCATGAAACAGAGCTTGCAAGTATGATGATGCATGCCTTTAAAGCGGTTATGGCAAAGGGCTGGGGTCGGGTTGATTTTATGCTTGATGGTGACGGCAAACCCTGGTTGATTGAAGTCAATACAGTACCGGGTATGACTGACCATAGTTTGGTACCAATGGCGGCAAAACATGCGGGAATTTCATTTGAGGAATTGGTGTTGAATATTTTGCAGGGGGCATTTATTCATGAGTAAACGTCAAGCTGTAAGAGGTGTGAAAAAAGTTGAAAATGTGCGTATGGGGAAGACCTTAGCTGTATTGCAATCACTTGAGCATACATTATGGAAGCCTAAATTATTATTACTTTGCTTATTAGTTGTGTCTGTATCTGTGATTTTTACACAAATTAACTTACAGCAGATATTGCCAATATCTTCGGTAAAAATAGAAGGTGAGTTTAATTATCTAGATAAGGAACAATTAAAAAAACGAGCGATGCCAGTTGTCGATGGTGGTTTTTTTAGCGTTGATTTATCGGCTGTACGGAACGTGCTTATTAGTTTGCCATGGGTTGAAGATGTCTCAGTACGACGTCAATGGCCAGACCAGTTATTAGTTAGAGTCATTGAAAAAAAGCCAGTTGTGTATTGGGGTGATAATGCAGTGCTGAGCGCTAAAGGCGTGTTATTTGTGCCAGATAAAAAGCTAAGCGAAAATTTACCGTATCTTCAAGGCCCGGATGGTTTGCATAAAACAATGTTTCAAGAATTGGCTCGTATGCAAGCGTGGTTGCTGGAAACAGGTTTGCATATACAGGTTATGGATTTAGATGAAAGACGATCATGGACGTTAACAATGACGGATGGAATAGAATTAAGATTGGGTAGAGAAAAAATGCATCTAAGACTGCAACGATTTGCATCAGTGTATAAAAATAATTTTCAATCAGAAATGCGTAAAATCAAGCATATAGATATGCGATATACCAATGGTTTTGCAGTGGCCTGGACTGAGGCGTAATGGTTATGACAAAAAAGACAGAAAAAAATCTGGTTGTTGGGCTTGATATAGGGACGTCAAAAATCGTCGCTATAGTGGGTGAAATAACCAAAAGTGGTGAAGTTGAAATTATTGGTCTTGGTTCACATCCTTCTCGTGGTTTAAAGAAAGGCGTGGTAGTCAATATTGAGTCTACAGTGCAATCCATTCAGCGTGCAATTGAAGAAGCAGAGTTAATGGCGGGCTGTCAGATTAACTCGGTATATGCCGGTATTGCTGGTAGTCATATTAAAAGTATTAATTCACACGGTATCGTGGCGATTAAGGATCGAGAAGTAAGTGAAATGGATCTTGATCGAGTTATAGATGCGGCCCGTGCAGTTGCTATTCCTGCCGATCAACGCATTCTGCATATATTGCCACAGGAATTTATTATTGATGAGCAGGAAGGCATTCGTGAGCCGATTGGCATGTCGGGCGTGCGTCTTGAAGCAAAAGTTCACCTGGTAACAGGTTCGGTTGGCGCGGCACAAAATATTATTAAATGTGTTCGACGCTGTGGACTTGAAGTTGACGACATTATTTTAGAGCAACTTGCTTCTAGTTACTCCGTGTTAACTGAGGATGAAAAAGAATTAGGTGTTTGCATTGTTGATATAGGCGGCGGCACAACAGATATTGCAGTATTTGCCGACGGAGCTATTCGTCATACCGCGGTAATTCCGATTGCAGGTGACCAGGTTACAAATGACATAGCCGTCGCTTTACGTACACCGACACAATATGCTGAAGAAATAAAAATTAAATATGCGTGTGCATTACGTCAATTAGCAAATCCGGAAGAAACGATTGAAGTACCGAGTGTTGGTGATAGATCGCCGCGTAAATTGTCACGTCAAACTTTGGCAGAAGTTGTAGAGCCTCGTTACGATGAATTGTTAACGCTGGTTCAGGCTGAGTTAAGAAAAAGTGGCTTTGAAGATATTATTGCGGCCGGCATTGTACTTACCGGTGGTAGTTCAAAAATGGAAGGCGTGGTGGATCTTGCAGAAGAGATATTCCATATGCCTGTCCGCCTGGGGAAACCGCAATATGTGAGCGGCCTTGCGGATGTAGTATCAAATCCAATTCATGCAACTGGTGTTGGCTTGTTGTTATTTGGAGAGCAACATCAAAATCAGAATAGTAATAACCGATATTTTTCAACCGAAGGAGGTATGAAAGGCACATGGGAACGTATGAAAAACTGGTTCCAGGGGAACTTTTAAAAATGTCTTCCGGCGATAATATTCGGGAGAAACAAATTTTAATAAAAAATAAGCAGGCAGCAAAAGATTGTCTGAATATAAATACAAATGAGGAGAGAGCACATGTTTGAATTGATGGATTCAGTTGCACAAGATGCCGTCATTAAAGTCGTTGGTGTTGGTGGTGGCGGTGGCAATGCCGTTACACATATGATGTCGACGGGTATTGAAGGTGTTGATTTTGTTTGTGCCAATACAGATGCGCAGGCACTGAAAAAAATACAGGGTGTAACGTCACTGCAAATTGGTGGCAACATCACTAAAGGATTAGGCGCAGGAGCTAATCCTGAAATTGGTCGTCAGGCTGCATTAGAAGATCGTGAACGCATTCAGGAAACCTTGATGGGTGCAGATATGATTTTTGTAACGGCAGGTATGGGTGGCGGCACGGGAACGGGTGCTGCACCTATCGTTGCACAAATTGCACGTGACATGGGAATACTTACGGTTGGTGTTGTTACTAAGCCATTTGTATTTGAAGGCGCTAATCGCATGAAAATTGCGGCGAATGGTATTAAAGAATTAAGTCAGCATGTCGATTCATTAATTACTATTCCAAATGATAAATTGCTTAGCGTGTATGGGCGTGAATTTGATTTAATGAATGCCTTTAACGGCGCGAATGACGTGTTACATAACGCGGTTCAGGGTATCACTGAGCTTATTACTCACCCAGGTGTTATCAATGTCGATTTCGCTGACGTACGTACAGTAATGACGCAAAATGGTATGGGCATGATGGGTTCTGGTCGTGCATCTGGTGAAAACCGTGCCACATTGGCAGCTGAAGCCGCGGTAGCGAGTCCGTTATTGGAAGATGTAAATATATCCGGTGCACGAGGTATTCTGGTTAATGTAACGGGTACTAATTTGACCTTAGGTGAGTTTGAAGATATCGGTGCAATTATTAACTCATTCGCTTCAGAAGAGGCGGTTGTGGTTATGGGTACAGCGATTGATCCTGAATTAGAGGATGAGTTACGCGTAACAGTTGTTGCAACGGGCTTAGGTCAACAAATACAAGCTAGCAAAGAAACTATGAAAATAGTGAAACGCAATACAGCGGGTGATGTTGATTATGGTGATTATGACAAGCCAACGATTCAGCGCAATAAAGCATCTGGAGATGGCTTATCGGGTACATTGGATGATGATTTGCTGGATATTCCTGCTTTCTTGCGCCGTCAGGCAGATTAAAGTAGTGAGCAAATAAGAAGTTACTGATGTCTGTATAGGTGCCAGAAAAAGATTGTTAGTCTTTTGCATTTTGTGTGCAAGTTGGCTGTTTGAGCTGAAAACTTGTTTATAATGACCTTCAGCAGAATGTTATATTCTTATTGTTACAATTTATGTATAATTTGTGCGGCTTTTTTGACTCTACTCTAATGGGTTAACTGGCATCGCAAATATGCTTAATAAATTAGGAATTTCCACTTGATTCGTCAACGTACTATAAAAAATGTTATCCGCGCAACTGGTGTTGGTTTGCACACAGGCGATAAGGTATACCTTACTTTACGGCCTGCTGCCCCAGATACAGGTATTATATTTAGACGTGTGGATCTTGATGAGCCGGTTGAAATCTATGCTAAAGCGGAAAATGTGTGTGATACGCAGCTTTCTACCACTTTGTGCGAAAATGGGGCAAGAGTATCGACAGTAGAGCACCTATTGTCTGCAATGGCCGGCCTTGGTATTGATAATGCGTACGTAGATTTGAGTGCGGGTGAAGTTCCGATAATGGATGGTAGCTCTGGTCCATTTGTGTTTTTGCTACAGTCTGCGGGTATTATTGAACAGAACAAGGCAAAACGATTTATTAGAATTATTAAGCCAATTATTGTTGAAGAAGAAGACAAATGGGCAAAATTTGAACCATTTGAAGGCTTTAAAGTAGGTTTTACAATTAATTTTAATCACCCGGTTTTTAATGGTTCGCCACAACAGGCGGAAATCGATTTCTCATCGACCTCCTTTGTAAAAGAAGTTAGTCGTGCTCGTACATTTGGATTTATGAGTGATTTTGAAAAATTACGTGAAAACAACCTCGCCTTAGGCGCAAGTTTGGATAACGCAATTGGTGTAGATGATTTCCGGGTTCTTAATGAGGACGGCTTACGCTATCAGGATGAGTTTGTAAAACACAAAATTCTTGATGCAATTGGTGACTTATACCTTTTAGGCCATAGTTTAATAGGTGCGTATTCAGGCTATAGATCAGGCCACGGACTGAATAATAATCTGCTAAAAGCATTAATTGCCAATAAAGATGCATGGGAAGAAGTGACATTTGAAGAAGAAGATGCAATTTCACCTATTTCTTATGCGCAGCCTGTACATGCATAGCTAACATTTTTGCAGAATGGTATTGTAAAAGGCCTCAATAGCTTGAGGCTTTTTTTATGCCTGGAATAAATTGGCTTCGCTTCTATTTAGCCTTTTTGGACAAGCGTAGCATTGCCTGACGAAGTTCGGGGTCAGAAATACAGGTTGCCGTTTGGTTAATGATTTTAGCGCTATCTTTACTGAGGGTTCTTTTTGGCGGTAATGCAGGCTCAATAAGCCGTTTCGACGGGGTTAATTTAATCTTAACTCTAGTCAGTGTGATTCCCGTATGCTGAAGCAGTGCTTCAAGTATTGTTTGGCTAAACATACGCAGGCGAGTTTGCCATACCGGCGAATCGGTTAATAAAATTAGTTCATTTTCACGAATGCCGCCTATATTGAGGTGTGCATGGCAGTCCAGGGGCAGCGAGGCCTTTATAGCCTGCTCCATTTTTTGTAATTCTAAGGCTTTTCTTAGAATACGTTGTTGTAGTTTTTCGGAAAGATTTTCCATGTGGGCTCAATTGTACGCTGATATATGATTTATTTTAATGATTCAGCAGGATCCGTGCATTAAGATTCTAAAGAAATCGGCATTATATGGTAAAGATCTGTAAACCAGGCGGGTAATATGCTATGTTCTGACCTATATTTTTGTTTATAATTATTACTTAGGTTCCTCATTACTCGTTAGTTTTTCTGTATGGATATTATTCTTTTAAGTAAATTTAGAGGCCGCCCTTGCCGAGTGCAAATTGGCAGCCCAATGCAGCTTATGCTGTTGTTTGTGTTTGCCTCAATTTTTGCGACTGGCCTGGGTCTGGTCGGCTATTGGGTAGGCCAATCTCAGGCTTCATCATCCAGCATTAGCTCAATTCAGCGGGAAGTTAAACTACAGCGAGAACTAATTACCCAGACGCGTTTTAACGCGCGTGCTGACTTAGATGCTTTAGCCGCGAGATTGGGTGAAATTCAGGCTCATGCCATGCGTTTAAATGCATTGGGACAAAAGCTGGTAACTATCGCAAAGTTAGACAAAGGAGAGTTTAACTTCGAGGATTCACCGGGTGTCGGTGGTCCAGATGAACCGGGATTACAGGAATTAGACTTCGGAAGTGAAATTGATGAAGTTATATTAGAGCTTGAAGATCGTGAGCAACAGCTCAGTGTATTAGAAAATATATTGATAAGCAGTCATATGCAAGAGGAAGTATTACCTGCAGGTCGGCCGATTAAACGGGGTTGGATTTCATCTTACTACGGAACGCGTACCAACCCTTTTACGGGCAAGCTACAGTTTCATAAAGGCATGGATTTTGCGGCAAAATCGGGCTCTGAAGTTTTAGCAGTGGCTGGAGGTGTCGTCACCTGGTCTTCTAAGCGTTATGGCTATGGTAATTTGGTGGAAATAAACCATGGAAATGGTTATAAGACTCGATACGGGCACAATTCTAAAAATCTGGTTGAAGTGGGCGACACTGTCAATAAAGGGCAGAAAATTTCTTTAATGGGTTCTACGGGACGATCTACGGGCCCACATGTTCATCTTGAAGTACTTAAAAATGGCCGCCAGATCAATCCTCAAAAATTTGTACAAAAGCGATAATAGGTCTATTTTATATCGCATTTACTGCTGTTTTTTTACACTCAGTGCTTAAGCAACTCAGCTTTCTAAGGCATAATAACAGCCCCATATATAAGCACTTTTAAAGTTATAAGGATACACAATGGCATCCAGTTTAATGCGAAAAATTTTTGGTAGTCGCAATGACCGCCTGGTTAAAAAATATCGCAAAATTGTAAACAATATTAATAATTTTGAATCAGGATTAGAAAGTTTAACGGACGAGCAGCTGGGTGCTAAAACGCTTGAATTCCGTGAAAGATTAAAATCAGGCGAAATGCTTGATTCTTTATTGCCTGAAGCCTTTGCAACGGTTAGAGAGGCGGGACGGCGCGCTCTGGGTATGCGCCATTTCGATGTGCAGATGATCGGCGGTATTGTCTTGCATAATGGCAATATTACCGAAATGCGTACCGGTGAAGGTAAAACATTAGTCGCAACACTCGCCGCATACCTAAATGCGTTGTCCGGCAAAGGTGTTCACGTCATCACGGTGAATGATTATCTCGCACAGCGCGATGCTAACTGGATGGGAAAACTGTATGCCTTCCTGGGCATGAGTACAGGTATTGCTATCGCGGGTATGGATCCTCTGCAGAAAAAACAGGCATATGCTGCGGATATTACCTACGGCACAAACAACGAATTCGGTTTTGATTATTTACGCGATAATATGGCTTTCAGTGTTGATGAGAAGGTTCAGCGTGGGCAAAATTTTGCAGTAATAGATGAGGTCGATTCTATTTTAATAGATGAAGCAAGAACGCCACTTATTATTTCAGGGCCAACCAATGATAATTCTGAACTATATACAAAATTTAATGAGCTGGTTAAAGAATTAGAACAAGGTGAAATGCCAGAGTCAAAAGAGGAAGAGCCTACTGGTGACTTCACTGTTGACGAAAAAAATAAGCAAGTACATATCACCGAACAAGGCCATGAGAAAGTTGAGAAATTACTTATTCGTGAAAATATTCTCGATGAAAATGACAGCCTCTATAACGCGACAAATATTAATTTAATTCACTATTTAAATGCCTCTATTCGCGCGAATGTAATTTATCAAAAAGACGTCCATTACATCACTCAAGATGGAAAAATTGTTATTGTCGATGAATTTACTGGACGTACGATGGAAGGGCGTCGATGGTCTGATGGCTTGCATCAGGCGATCGAAGCAAAAGAAGGCGTTAATATAGAGAATGAAAACCAGACGCTAGCATCCATTACATTTCAAAACTATTTCCGTCTGTATGAAAAGCTATCAGGTATGACCGGTACTGCAGATACAGAGGCATTCGAATTTCAGTCTATTTATGGCCTGGAAGTAATGGTTATTCCAACCAATGTGCCGGTTGCAAGAATAGATCATGGTGATTTGATTTACCTTACAGAAGAAGAGAAGTTTAATGCGATCGCTGAAGACGTAAAAGACTGTATTCAGCGTAAACAACCCGTTCTGGTCGGTACGGCTTCAATTGAAGCATCTGAACACTTATCCGGCTTATTGAATAAACTGGATGTCAAACATAGCGTTTTAAATGCAAAACAACATGAGCGCGAGGCGATGATTATTGCTGAAGCGGGTGTGCCTGGTGCAGTAACTATTGCTACAAATATGGCTGGCCGAGGTACAGATATTGTTTTGGGTGGCAATCTGGAAGTTGAAATTTCAGCTAAGGGTGAAATTAGTGATGAGGAAAAACAAGCCCTAAAAATAGAGTGGGAAAAACGTCATCAACAAGTCCTGGATTTTGGTGGTCTGCATGTGATCGGCAGTGAAAGACACGAGTCTCGTCGGATTGATAATCAGTTACGTGGGCGTTCAGGACGACAGGGTGATGCTGGCTCCACGCGTTTTTATCTGTCACTTCAAGATGATTTAATGCGTATTTTTGCTTCAGATAAAGTTGCAGGCTTAATGAAAAAATTAGGCATGGAAAAAGATGAGGCAATAGAGCATCCGTGGGTATCACGTGCCATTGAAAATGCGCAGCGTAAAGTTGAAGGGCATAACTTTGATATTCGTAAGCAATTACTTGAATATGATGATGTCGCAAATGACCAGCGTAAGGTTGTTTATCAGCAACGTAACGAGATGATGGCTGAGGATGACTTAAGTGAGATAGTCGAGTCAATTCGTGAAGATGTAGTAGAGGGATTGGTTACTACTTATGTTCCTATTGGAACTCACGAAGAACAATGGGATCTTGAGGGTTTGCAATCATCGCTAGAAGAAGAAACGGGTCTGCAGTGTGATCTGCAAAAGTGGCTAGATGAAGACGATCAACTAAATGAATATACATTGGGTGAGCGTATAACATCAGAGCTGCAAGCGTTATACCAGGAGAAGGAAGCGCAAATTGGCTCGGCAGAAATACGCCGTTTTGAAAAATACATATTGTTGCAGGTGTTAGATTCACATTGGAAAGAACATTTAGGTGCGATGGATTATCTGCGCCAAAGTGTTAACTTACGCGCGATGGCGCAGAAGGATCCAAAACAGGAATATAAACGTGAATCGTTTGCAATGTTTACAGAGATGCTAGAACAAATTAAGCAAGAAGTTGTTTCTACCTTATCTAAAGTTGAAATCAGGTCTCAGGAAGAGCTGGATGAATTAGAAAGACAACAGCAAATGCCTTCTAATATGAGTTACGAGCATGCAGATTCTTCAGGCATAGAGGCAGAAGAAAATACACAAGATTTAGCAGAAGAAACCCAGCCATATGTTCGCTCTGATAAAAAAGTTGGACGCAATGATCCGTGTTACTGCGGTTCGGGTAAGAAGTTTAAGCAATGTCATGGGAAGCTAACTTAAAATGTCCGTAGGGCTCATAGAACCAGATGTGCTTTTGCCTATAAAGGGTATTTGTCTAGCTTCAGTTGCAGCTGGAATTAAAAAAAATAAGAATAAAGATCTGGTTTTAATAGAGCTAGCTGAAGGCAGTTCATGCGCTGCTGTTTTTACAAAAAATAAATTTTGTGCAGCTCCTGTTACATTAGCAAAGCAAAACCTTGCTGCAGCTTCTCCTCGTTATTTGTTAATTAACTCTGGTAATGCAAATGCAGGTACTGGTAAGCAGGGTATGATTGATGCTGCTTCCAGCTGTGAATTAGTCGCTAAACAATCGGGTTGTAGTGCACAGCAGGTGTTACCTTTTTCGACGGGTGTGATTGGTGAAAATTTGCCGGTGGATAAAATAGCTACTGCTATACCAGAAGTGTTTAACCAGTTGGCAGATGATAACTGGATAAATGCTGCCCATGGAATAATGACTACTGATACTAAACTTAAAGGCATATCTCGTCAGTTTAAATTGCAAGGCAAAACAGTCAGTATCACCGGTTTATCAAAAGGTGCCGGAATGATTCAGCCTAATATGGCGACTATGTTGGCGTATGTAGGAACTGATGCGGCTGTAGATCAAAGCCTGTTGCAAGAGTGCTTAGAAGACGCAGCAAATTTGTCTTTTAATTCTATTACGGTTGATGGCGATACCTCAACTAATGATGCTTGTGTGTTAATGGCAACAGGTCATGCGGGCAATACTAAAATAGTTGAAAAAAATGCAGACTATTTGCAATTGTTTAATGCAGTCAGTGAAGTGTGTTTATATCTTGCGCAGGCAATTATTCGTGATGCCGAAGGTGCGACAAAATTTGTCACACTACAAGTTGGTTCCAGCCGAAGCGTTGAAGATGCACGTCAGGTTGCCTATACCGTAGCACTCTCTCCATTGGTTAAGACAGCATTGTTTGCCTGTGATCCAAACTGGGGGCGCATCCTTGCCGCCGTAGGCCGGGCAGGCGTTGAGTTCGATATTGATAAAATCAAAGTCTACTTAGGTGATGTTTGTATTGTATCTAATGGTGGACGTGATTCTGCCTATACAGAAGAACAAGGTCAGCAGGTTATGAGCCAGGACGAGATTTTAATTCGTATTGAGCTTAATACCGGTGATTGCCAGGCCAGTATATGGACCAGTGATCTTTCTTATGATTACGTTAAAATTAATGCAGAATATCGAAGTTAATAAATAAAATCTTCTTCAGGAATCTGAATAATGACTTCCTCAGCAGTTCAGGTCGCGGTTGCGGTTATTGTAAACCAACAAAATGAAGTATTGATTTCACTACGACCAAACGCAGCACATCAAGGTGGTTTGTGGGAGTTTCCCGGTGGTAAGCTTGATGCAGGCGAATCTGTTTACGATGCATTAAAGCGTGAGCTACTAGAAGAGCTCGACATCCATCTGTTAGAGTCTCAGCCATTTAAAGTTATTCATCATCAATATTCGGATAAAGCAGTCGTTTTAAATATTCATATTGTGAGTGCCTTTCGTGGCGAACCAAAGGGTGCTGAAGGTCAGTCTATACAATGGAAATCAATTGATCAGTTAAAGCCAATTGACTTTCCAGCCGCAAATCGGAGTATTATTCATGCTCTAAAATTTCCAGATAAGTATATGATTACTGGTTTATTTGCGGATCAGAATAATTTTTTATCGAGGCTTGAGCATAGTCTAAGGTCGGGAATAAACTTAGTACAATTGCGTTGCAAAAGCATTGACGAAGAAAGTCTGCTTGAGATTTCTAAACAAGCCAAAATTATATGTGACAAATATAAAGCCATATTGTTATTAAATACACACCCCGAAATATTTCAGCGAACACATGCAGATGGCTTGCATTTAAGCAGTCAAATGTTGCATTTAGCGAAGGAAAGACCAGTAAGTCTAGAAAAATTATTATCGGTGTCTTGTCATTCAATGACTGATATAAAACATGCAAAAAACATAAATGCAGACATTATTTTATTGTCACCTGTTAAAGAAACGACGAGCCACCCAGGTGTTATAGGAATAGGCTGGGATGTGTTTTCAAATTTAATTTCTGATGTAGATATTCCCGTATATGCTTTAGGGGGTATGAATCAAGCTGATATTGCAACTGCTATACAGTCTGGCGCACAGGGTGTAGCTGCCATTTCTAGCTTTTGGAAAGAACCCGGAAAAATATGAAAACGGGATTAATTGTTCTAGCGCTTGTGTTTTTAGGGTCGTATTCCCTGGGCTTATTATTAGAAGCTGACAAGCAGCTGGATGTCCTTGCTTATAAATCCACATGTAATTTATTAAATGGAAGTTGTCACATAAATGATAACGACATTCAATATGAAGTTTCTTTTGACGGAATTCCATCACCTTTAACTCCATTTAGTATTAGGCTTACCTCATTAAATAAAAGTCTATCTAATATAGAGGTAATATTCGAAATGGAAGGAATGAATATGGGGAATAACCATTACGTACTTAAAAATGATGGTGAGAGCTGGAGTGCTAAGGTATTACTGCCAGTATGCTCGTTAGGTAGGAATGATTGGATATTACAGCTAAGGTTTTTATATAAAGAAAAAGTCCATTCAACTGAATTCAGGTTTACTCAATAATTAAACAAGGATTTATAAAATACAACAGGCAATTTTAAATTCAATATTTTGCTTGTTTTGTTCAGGCCTGCATGACGGATCGCAGGCAGTTAAAAAACGAATCGTAAAGCGGTGCTTTCCAGCGCTAATTTCGGGAAAAACATTTGTGTTTTCAGGTAAAAACACACGAATCATTAGACATGTTTGATTTGCATCGAGATTTTTTTGATAAAAACCACTCTCAGCCATTTTCTCAGTAGGGTCGGTACTGTCTCGGATAACTTGTAGTATTAACTTGACGGCACTTTCTAATGTTGTGAATGGTTGAAACCAGTTTTGTAATACAGTTATGCGTTTTTCATGTGGTTGATTTAACCAATGGGAATAAACTGGTAGATCAAATTCGCAAAGGCCACCCGGCATATTTAATCGCTGACGTATGGCATTAAGCAATTCGTTCTGTACGAGTTCCTGACCAATATTGTTGCTTATTTCGTGGAGTTTTTGCAGACATACTTCTTGTTCACCAATAATATCTTCGAGTCTTCCCTGATTGATACCAGGAATTTCCATAAAAGTTTTTAAGGTGACGTGCTGACGTTCCAGCTCTTTTATGGTTTCACGTTTAATGTCACCACGGCCTAGCAGGTTCATTATATCTAAAATATTTTTTACAGCGCTATGCGTGTCCCAATCTGAGTTGTGACTGAGGTGTTGATTAAACTGGTTGAACAAATGTTCCAGGCGTAAAAATGTACGGATTCGCTCATTCAATGGCTGTTCGAAAATGAGTTGATCTGACATGTGTTTACCGTGAATAAAATTTATTTACATATTTTGGCATAAAAAACCAATAAACATAAGTATTATGCCCAATAGTAATTGAGCTACTGTATATAAGTGTGAACTAAATGCGATGATTCTTGTTGTTAGCGAGTCTCAAATATTTTTCATGGTATTGTTCAACCTGATCTTCTAATGATGTCATATCAGCTGAATTTTCAATTACATCATCCGCATAAGATAGCCTTTGCTGTCTAGTTGCTTGAGCTTTCATAATGGCATCAATATCTTTACTATTTCTATTGTCACGGCTTAAGGTGCGCGTACGCTGCAGTTGTTCATCACAATCAATTACTAATACACGATCATATGTGGACTGTTGACTGGTCTCAATGAGTAAGGGGACGGCAATAATGACATATGCAGAGTTCTGTAATGCTATTAGCTGTTGTTCAACAGAATACCTGATCTTTGGGTGTAATATAGATTCGAGTAATGCCCGTTTATCAGGAGCAGAGAATATTTTTTGAGCGAGGGCTTTTCTATCCAGTGTGGCATTATCTAACAGTATGTCTTTACCAAAAGCAGCTGTAATTTCCTCAAGTGCGGGTTGTCCGGGTTTGACCAGTTGATGGGCAATAAGGTCGGTATCAATAACCGGAACATTACGTGCTGTGAATAGTTGGCAGACAGTGCTTTTACCACAGCCTATACCTCCGGTTAAGGCAACCGTTAACATGCTTTAAATATTAAGCCAAAGGCGGTTAATATCATCTCCCCACAAAAATGCAATCCAGCCTGCAATAGCAAGGTAAGGACCGAATGGAATGGGTATGTTTTTATTGTGACGGGTAAAAGCAATCATAGAGATACCAATTACAGCACCGACTAATGATGAGAGAAGAATGATTTGTGGCAGCATTTGCCAGCCCATCCAGGCGCCAAGTGCTGCAAGTAATTTAAAATCACCATAACCCATGCCTTCCTTTCCGGTAATAGCTTTAAACAGCTTGTATATGCTCCATAGAATCAGGTAGCCAACTATGGCTCCAAACACTGAAGACTCTAAATCAGTATACACAGCTGAGGTGTTTACAAGTATGCCTAGCCACAATAAAGGCAGTGTGATGTTATCTGGTAGCAACTGTGTTTTGGCATCAATAACGGTTAAGCTAATTAATGCCCATGTAAGTATTAAACCCCAAAATGTTGCAGCGCTTACACCAAATTTCATTGCAACGAATATACAGAGAATGGCGGTGGTGGCTTCAATAACAGGATATTGTGCAGAAATATGAGCTTTACAGGAAGAACACTTGCCTCGCAGAAATATGTAACTAATAACAGGGATATTTTCCCATGCGCGTATTTTATGACCACAACTCGGGCAGGTGGAATCAGGCTTTGATAAATTGAAGGTGTCAGTTTTATCGCTCAATTCAATCTCTAAAAATGATTGGCATTCACTTCGCCATTCATTTTGTAGCATGATAGGTAGCCTGTAAATAACAACATTTAAAAAGCTGCCTACGGCAAGGCTAATAAAAATTATACTTGTGTAAAAAAGCCAGGGGCTGTCATTAAACGCTTGTATAGTCAGGGTTAAATAACTGTTATCCACCAACAACTTCGCCCATTTTGAATATTGGTAAGTACATAGCGATAACTAAACCACCAATCACAACTGCAAGAAATGCCATGATAAGTGGCTCCATTAAACTTGTGAGTGCGTCAACAGAGTTATCTACTTCGTCTTCATAAAAATCGGCCACTTTTGCCAGCATATCATCAAGCGCACCGGACTCTTCACCAATTGCAACCATCTGTACTACCATATTAGGGAATAGATCAGGGAATGTTTGTAAGCTGCTTTGCAATTGTAAACCACTAGATAAATCGTCGCGCAAAACCAATATGGCTTGCACGTATTCATTATTTCCAGAAGCCCCAGCTACAGAGTCCATGGCTTCAACCAATGGCACACCGGCAGTAAACATCGTAGAAAGCGTTCTTGAAAAACGTGCAATAGATGAATTTTTGACAAGCGCGCTTACAACGGGAATTTTTAAATAGGTTTTATCTAGAAAATTACGAAATTTCTTAGAGCGTTTAAAGGTTTGCGTGAATGCGGTAACCGCTATCGCTATGCCGCCAAAAATGGCCCACCACCAGCTAACCATAAAGTCGGATAAATCGACAACAAACAATGTAAACGCGGGAAGATCGGCGCCAAAACCGGCAAACATAGAGGAGAATGTTGGCACTACAAAAATTAACAGTATGGCACTTACGATAAAGGCAAAGATCATCACAGTCATAGGGTACATCATGGCTTTTTTGATTTTAGCTTTAAGAGCCTCTGTTTTTTCTTTATAGGTAGCTATTTTTTCGAGTAGCGTTTCAAGTGCGCCCGATTGTTCACCCGCGGCAACCAGGTTACAAAACAGGTCATCAAAATATAAAGGGTGCTTGCCTATGGCTTCGGCAAATGAACCGCCGGCCTCTACATCACCTTTAATGGTAAAAATAAGTTCTGACATATTTTTATTGGCATGGCCTGCACCAATAATGTCAAAGGATTGAACTAATGGAACCCCCGCTTTCATCATCGTAGCCATTTGGCGACTGAATACTGAAATATCTGATGATTTAATCGGTTTGCCTTTGCCGCCCCCGAATAGTCCTGCTGATTTTTTCTTTACCTTCTGTGGGACTATGCCTTGCTTTCTGAGCTCTGCTTTTACAAGATCCTGACTAGTAGCATGGATTATACCTTTTAATATTTTTCCAGCCTTATTTTTGCCTTCCCAGGTAAAGGTGGTTTTTTCGGCTTTTTTTTGTTTTTGTGCCATGTTTAGTCCTTAGTCACTCGGTTTATTTCTTCAAGGCTGGTTACACCAGACGCCGCTTTCTTCAGCCCAGATTGTCTCAGGTCGGCAATGCCTTCTTTTTGTGCCTCGTCGGCAATATCTATTGCATTACCACCTTGCATAATGATTCTGCCGATTTCTTCGGATATGGGTAATACCTGATATATGCCGACACGGCCTTTATAGCCTTTATCACATGCGTCACAGCCAACGGCTTTGTAAAGCTTAATGCCATCTTTGACCTGAGCTTCTGTAAATCCTTCTTCAAGTAGCGCTTCACCGGGAATGCTGTCTTCAGCCTTGCAGTGCTCGCACAGTCTGCGAGCAAGTCGTTGGGCAATAATTAAGTTAACAGCCGATGCAATATTAAAGGGTGGAACACCCATATTAACTAAGCGTGATAGCGTTTGCGGCGCGTCGTTTGTGTGCAGGGTAGACATTACCATATGCCCAGTTTGCGCGGCTTTAATAGCAATTTCGGCTGTTTCTAAATCACGAATTTCGCCGACCATAATAACGTCAGGATCCTGACGTAAAAAGGCTCTCAAGGCTGCAGCGAAATCTAAACCAACTTTAGTGTTTACATTAACCTGATTGATGCCTTCAAGGTTTATTTCAACAGGGTCTTCAGCCGTTGAAATATTGGTATCCTCGGTGTTTAAAATATTCAGCCCGGTATAGAGCGAAACGGTTTTACCACTACCGGTTGGTCCGGTAACTAAAATCATCCCATAAGGATTGGCTAATGCGCTTAAATAAAGTTCTTTTTGTTCCGCTTCATAACCCAGCATATCAATACCAAGGCTAGCGCTAGATGCATCCAGAATACGCAGTACAATCTTTTCACCAAACAATGTAGGGCAGGTGTTAACACGAAAATCTATGGCTTTGTTTTTGGAGATGCGCATTTTTATGCGGCCATCTTGAGGTACTCGTCTTTCAGCGGTATCCATACGTGACATAACTTTAACACGCGCAGAAAGTCGGCCACCCAGAGCAACCGGAGGCGATGCCACCTCACGTAGCACACCGTCTATGCGTAAACGCACTCGATAGCGTTTTTCATAGGGTTCAAAATGAATATCAGACGCGCCTTTTTTAATGGCATCAAGCAGTACTTTGTTTACAAAACGAACAACCGGTGTGTCATCAATGTCTGAAGCTCCACCGCCGCCATCGTCGGATAGGTCTGCCTCAGTGTCTTCAAAGTCTACCTCATCTAAATCATCATCTAGTAAGCCATCCATGCTGCTTTCCTGGCTTTCCAGGGCGGCTGCAATGAATTTGACGAGTTTATCTACTTCTACTAAAACGGCTTCGGCACTAATGCCTGTCTGGAACTTTATTTCATCAATTGCAATGAGATTCGTGGGCTCAGCAATAGCGACATAAAGACGGTTGCCTCGTTTGTAAAGCGGAATGGCCTGGTGTTTTTTGATTAAATTTTCGTTGACTAGATCTTTGGGGATAACCTCTTTATCAATTGCGTCGAGGTCTATTAGCGGAATACCAAATTCATTAGATGCAATGGTTGCTAGCTGATTGGCGCCAATAAGATCTTTTGTAACCAGATACTGGCTCAAGTTGAGCTTTTCTTTTTTAGATTCAACCTGTGCGGAAAGAACAACGGCTTCGTCTAAAAGTCCATCGAGGACAAGGCGTCGAGATAGACCGCTAAGTTTAGTGTCAGGTGGCATAAAAATAAGGCTCGGCTAATAGTTACAATTAGGCTCGAGATCTACATTCGAGCCTAATAATTTGTAGTTAATACTAGGGAAATTGTAGCCGAAATCAAGTATTTAGCCAGTATTGTGAGTTATTTTATTAAGTTTGTGTGAAACAGTGAAAATAATCGCTTATATACCGTCAACAATGGGCTCAATATCTACGCAGCCACCTACGCCTGTTACGGTTACATTGTATGAGTTGAGAATATTCCCCGTAGAACCTACCGCAACAACATACTTGAATTCATTATTATCATCAGGATTCCAGTAAAGTGGAGCAAGGGGAGCGGCAGTATTCATATTTGATAGAGTTGATGAGCTAGGGTCGGCACCGTCATGAATACCGGCAGTATAGGTGCCATATTCAATATTAGCCGCTTCCTGGTGTGTTCTGAGTGTTTGCAGGTTCATACCAGCAGTCGACATGCATGATGTCTTAATATAGTTACTGTATGTGGGTATGGCTATCATGGTCATAATACCCAAAATGGCAACCACTACCATTAACTCTACGAGTGAAAAGCCTTGCTGTATCTGACGCTTCATATATAAACTCCTGAGAAGATATGAATATATAGAATAGCTTAGAGCTATTTTTATGATTATGAAAATGCTAATGGCTTAAACGGTAAATATACGGTGATGAACATGAAAAAAGCCAGAAGAATATGATTCCTCTGGCTTTTTGCTTACATCATAATTACAAGCTTATTTGCGGAATGATGTTAATAGGCCTGGTAAGTCACCATACTGAGGTACATTTACAATGAAGTGAGTAGTGTTGTTTGTAATACCAATTGCACCGGTTGTTGCGCTTGATGCAGCAGCGAATGCAGCTGTTCCATCTGGTGCTTTAGCTGGAGTAGAACCAATCAAATGTGCAATAAAGTCGGTCGCTGATGTAGCTGGATCGGCAGCTTCTTTTGTAGAGTCGACACCAGTTGCTAATAGCAGTTTATCACGATCATTAGCAACAATATTTAAAGCACGTTGTGTTTTGTTTTTAGAAATTTCATTCTTGATAATACGCACGGCTTCGGCACCATTGCTAGTAACCTGCGTCATGTTCGCAGTTTGAATGTAGTTGTTGTATGAAGGAATTGCGATTGCAGCCAAAATACCGATGATGGCAATTACGATCATTAATTCAATTAGTGTAAAACCTTGTTGGGTACGTTTCATAGTTCTCTCCGAAATTAGGGATGTGGTGTTAATCTTAAATGCCAATATTAGTAAGCATGTTAGATAGGGCGCCTCTTAATGAGGTTTGCTTTTAGTAATGCAGTGACTGTGCCAATTGTGGTTGTTTATATTTAGTCCATTAGAATCAATAAGATAAGTTTGTTTCGAGGTGTTTGATACGCCGTTGCAGGGTGACAATGCAGTAATGTATGCTGTTACAAAGTTACAAATGTGTCACTTTGTGATGTAACTATTGTCGTTATTTTCTTTTTGCAATCATCAACAGGTTTTTTCCAATAGGCGGCGTAATGATATTTTCGATCTGTTTCATTATGGGGATAACGAGTTTGTCATAGAGTGAAATATTGCCTGTTGTTACCGTTTGTTTCATTAATACAAATGCAATGTACCAGGGAAGAATACCAGCGATGTCAAAGTATTTAATATGTTCAATCTGTAAATTAGCCTTGTTGGCCACATCGCTTAAGCTAGATTTGGTATAGCGCCTAAAGTGCCCAACACTCTTATCGAGTTCACTATATAAAAAAGGTAGCGCGGGAACAAAGACAATAATATGTCCATCGGGCTTTAGTGTTTTCTGTGCCTCTATCAAACTAGCAATATCATTTTCAATATGTTCTAAGACATTTATATAGATGACGGAATCAAACTGGTTCTCATATTGGTTGGATACAGATTCAAAAAATTGATTATGAGTATGTACCGAAGGGTTCGAGCTGAATTTTTCTTCGAGATAGGGGTACATATTGGCAGAGGGCTCAAATGTGTTGAGTGAATCGGGTTTATGCTCGAGTAAGAAATCAGAAAAATTACCAACACCAGCGCCTATTTCAGCCAAGTGTTTACCGATAAAGGGGGTTATTTCTTGAAGAATCCATTTATGATAGTTTTGTGCAAATGACATGGCTTCCAGGTCTTTGCCAAAATATTGAGGGTGTTTATCAGTCATAGTTTTTTAAATTTAATTATTTTCTTAATAATAAAGAGCTTTTAACTATAATGCTATTCATGTGCAATTAATATTATATAAATATAAAGGATAAATAATGAACGAGCTGCAAATTGCGCTAATTGTTCCCTGCTATAACGAAGCGAGCACTATTGAGCAGGTTATTCGCTCATTTAAAGAGGTGCTACCTCAGATTGAAATATATGTATATGACAATAATTCTTCTGATAAAACGCTAGAAATAGCAAAAACGGCGGGTGCAAACGTTTATTCAGTTAACTATCAGGGCAAAGGTAATGTAGTCAGAAAGATGTTTGCTGATATAGATGCTGATGTATATGTAATGGTGGATGGTGACGATACTTATGATGCTAAGAGTGCTCCAAAACTTATAGAAGCATTAGTCGAAAATAAACTGGATATGGTAACAGGTAAGAGAGTATCAAATGAAGCTGAAGCATATCGGCAAGGGCATAAGCTGGGTAATAAGTTGTTAACTGGCATAGTCGCCAAGGCGTTTGGTAAGCAATTTGACGACATGCTCACCGGATACAGGGTTTTCTCAAAACGCTTTGTTAAATCATTTCCATCATCCGCTAAGGGCTTTGAGGTTGAAACCGAGTTAACTATTCATGCATTGGAACAACGCTTGCCAGTGGCAGAAATTGAGACGCCATATGGAGTAAGACCAGAAGGATCAGAGAGCAAATTAAATACGTATTCTGATGGCTTGAAAATATTACGCGTTATCTTTCAACTTATAAAAGAAGAAAAGCCATTTCAGTTTTTTAGTGTGATTGCTACGTTACTACTATTGTCTTCGATGGTGTTGATGTGGCCGATATTTCTAACCTATATAGAAACTGGACTTGTTCCACGATTTCCCACGGCTATTTTAGCGACTGGGATAATGCTGCTGTCATTTCTTTCGTTGGCCAGTGGAATCATATTAAATGCCGTTGCTCAAGGACGTAAAGAAGTTAAACGGTTTCAGTATATGCTTTATGACTCAGTACCTAAGAAAAAAATATAAATATGTTAAGTAGGCAGTTTATAAGCTTCTCGATAATTGGTGTTGCCGGTTTCGTAGTAGATACAGGTATACTATACCTTTTGGTTTATGTTTTTGATGCCAATTTGTATGTAGGACGCATTTTATCCTATTTATGTGCTGTTACAGCAACCTGGCTACTAAACAGGTTGTTCACGTTTAAATCTGATGGTCAGCAAAATTCCCATATTAGCTTATTAAAACAGTGGAGTAAGTTTGCTGGTTGTAATGCGTTAGGTGCAGTTATTAACTATACCATCTATGCGCTACTCATTACTTTTTTCAGTGTGTTTTACGAAAATCCAGTACTTGCGGTTGCTATTGGCACTCTGTTTAGCGTCAATGTTAATTTTTTTCTGTCAAAAAAGTATGTCTTCTAAACTCATAGAATAAATGAGCTTTTAAACTGCTTGTTTTCTATTCTTTCTAATAGTGTTTTTGCATTATCTATTATTTCGGTGCTTTCGGCATCTGCTGAATATTGCATAAGCATGTACGTTAATAAACGTTTGGCTCGTTTTACATCGCCCACAATAAGCGCAGAATAAGCAAATGCGTAGTAACGCTTTGGACTTTCATTTTTTAAAAAAGGGTTAAAGTCGTATTTGTAGTGTTTATAGGCGTCACTATAGTTTTCCATTTGATAATAACTATCAGCTAGATAGGTATGCATTACTTTGTGAAGTGCATTTGTTGGGCCGCTCAATGCTTCGCTGTAGGTTTGAATAGCTTGTTCATATTGCCTGAGGTTTTCATGCACTTGTCCTTGAAGAAATAGAACATTTGGGTTGGTGGCGTATGTGTTCTTAAGTACATTGATGTATTCAAGCGCTTGAGTATATTGTTTGTTAACAATTAAATAGCTTATTAATGCAGTCAGTGTCGTTTCACTGTGGTTATTAAATGTAACTAATGTTTTTAATTCATTTATATAGGGCGAGAGGTCGTCTTCTTTTACAGATGAATATATATTGAATGGGTTTATGTGTTTAATCTCATGCTTAGCTGCAAGCTCAGGGTGTTTTTTCTTATTAATGTAAAGTGCAATGTGATCGTCAAAGGAGACTAGTGTAAAAGTATCGGTGGCTTTCACGAAGTCAGGAAATTGCGTTTCGCTTAGGTACGCGCCAAAATAATCTGGATTATACTTTTCAATAATATGTGTTAAACCGGCTTCAGATGTCGTGGCTTTTACAGACTCTAAAAAATCCAAACCATCAAATGGCGGAAATTCCATATCGGAGTGAATTAAAACATCTGGGTAAAGCTCCCATTGAATGTAGCCTGCGAGCGAGGGGGGAGCCATGTATTTTCCTTTTACCCCCAGATGCTTAATGAATTCAGTTGTTGGGGTAGGTGACTGAGTGTAATCATACGGGTAGTCGTTGAATGTAAAAGAACTTTTTGCCCAAATTGCAAAAGGAGAAATGAGAGCTAAAGAGACGATGAATGAGATTGTGGCGTGCTTATGTTTAATAGGGTTGTTTTCAAAAATAAGCGTGCATGCGCTCCAAAATAAAGGTGTGGATAAAAATAACCATTCCCAGATAAAGCGTTGGCCTTTGAATAGCAGCGCCATTGCGCCAATTGACAACAGTACATGGACGAGTGTTAATTTTTGTTTTATCCATAGCATGAATATAGCGTATAAACTTATTGTGAAAAGTAGAAAAATAATGCCGCCAAGAGAGATTGACGGGTAGTCTGTAATCAGTGTGCTAGTGAATATTGTGGTTTCTTTTAGTTCACTAATAAATAAATAAGTGTCTGGGTCAATGCTGAATGGGGCAAGAAAAATAGTATATCCATAGGGATTTATCAAAAGAGCGGGTAGGCAGGCTAATGCCCATAAAGCATAAGAAATATATTTTCTATCGTGTTTTTCTTTGTAATCGCGTATGAATTGCAGAAAAAATGCGCCGCAAATAAGTGCGCCTATGGGCCATTCAACGCCATGGAAATTGGCCCATATAACAGTAAGAACAGGCAGTGCAAATATATATTTAGGACGATGTAAAAGTATATAGATAAATATAGGGATTAGTGCATACGATATTAGGTGTGGGCGAACAATATTTCCACGTAATGAAATCAGGTATATAGCCAAGGCAATTACAAGTAACTGGAAAATATTTGCGGCTTTAAATTTATTTCCCCCCAGAATTATTTTACTAACAAAAAAACCACTGACGAGTACTAGAGATGTTTTTAAAACTATCAGCCCCTGATAGCCGAATAAATCGTAAATCTTGAAGCTTAATGCCTGGAATCCCCAGAAATAATTAGTGCGATATTTTTCTGGTTCAATGAATGAAAAAAATGTACTGGATGATACAGTACCGGTTTCCCAGAAATAACGACCACCATTTAAGTGGTACCACATGTCTGTGTCTGAAATTATAATTGGGCTCGACATCATGTAAGCGGTGAGACCAAGAAACAACAGGCTCAAATATATGATGGCTGCTCGGTCTGAATGCTTGAATGACGAAGTATGTAGATGATCGAGAAACGAAGTTACTATCTGATGTATAGAATATGATTTATTTTGCATATTTAGGCTATTTAAAGTTGTTATATATTACTCAATATTGAGTTTCTTGATTCTGTAGCGCAGCTGTCTAGGCGTTAATCCAAGGAGTCTGGCTGCTGCCGCTTGATTCCATCGAGTTTCATCAAGGGCATCAATAATTGCTTCGCGTTCATGGTCAGATAAATTTTGGTGCTTACGGCCGGTATCGAGTGATTGTTTATGAGATAGTGATAATGATTCAACTTCATCCGGTATGCTTAGTTCGTTTTCTGTTATTTCATTGTCTTCGGCTAGTGCAAGTGCTCTCTCAATCATGTTTTCGAGCTCTCGAATGTTTCCAGGAAAACTGTATTCACATAATTTGTTAGTTGCTTTTTCGTTAAAGAAAAACGAGTTACTCAGCTGCATTCTATCGCTAATTTTTTGAACAAAGTGTTGCATCAGAAGAGGTATATCTGCCTTTCTTTCTCTTAAACTAGGTATTTCGAGTTCAATAACGTTTATTCGGTAATATAAATCTTGCCTAAACTGGCCCGCTTGAACAAGTTGATTTAAGTCTTGATGTGATGCACTGAGTATTCTTACATCTATCTTTATTTCACTATCTGAACCAATGGGTTTTATTGACTTTTCTTGTAATGCACGTAGTAGTTTTACCTGCATATGTAGAGGTAATTCAGCAACTTCATCTAAAAACAGCGTGCCGTTATTCGCGGACATAAAGAGGCCGGTTTTGTCGGTAGTAGCACCGGTGAAACTGCCTTTTGAGTGGCCAAAGAATTCACTTTCCATAAGTTCTGAAGGTATGGCGCCGCAGTTAACAGGAATGAAGGGTTGGTCTGCACGTGAACTTTGTAAGTGTATCTGCTGTGCTGCAAGCTCTTTACCTGTACCAGATTCGCCGTGAATGAATATGGGGGCTTGGCTTCTGGCGAGTTTGGTTAGTTGTTTATTTAAACGTTTTATTTCATCGGACTCACCAATAATAGTATGGGTAGATGAATTTGAATTGCTTGTATGGTTTAGCTTTAGTGACGATTCTACTAAACCGCGTAACACATTGAGATCGACTGGTTTTGATATAAAGTCGAATGCACCTGCTTTTAGTGCTGACACGGCTGATTCCATGTTGCCATAAGCCGTGATGACGGCAACAGGAATGTGTGAATATGCTTGCTGTATGTGCTTCACAAGATCAATGCCATTTCCATCTGGCAAATTCATGTCGGTTAAACACAAATGAAATTCATGTTCATTTAGCAACTTTTCTGCATCTCTAATATTGTGTGCAGAAACGGTATCTATACCCATTCGATTAAGTGTAATTTCGGCTAGCTGACATAAGTCAGGTTCATCATCTACTATTAGTGCGCGTTTAATGCTCATGTTTATTTAAAATTGATGCATGGGAGACAGAAATATAGCATATGTTTAGTGCTCGCTGGTTTTTATCAAGCTTATGCCGGCTATTTTTTATTCAATCGGGGTCAGTTTCACTTAGCGGAAGACTGGTTTCGCTGGCATGCTGTAAAAAATGTATTTTAAAACAACTCCTAGTTTCTGCAGAGATATATCTAATACGTCCTCGGTTGCTCTCAATCATTTCCTTTGTAATGTATAAGCCTAAGCCGGTACCTTTGTTACTAGTGGTAAAGAATGGGTCAAAGATTTGCTCGATGACTTCTTTAGGGATGCCCAGCCCGTTATCTTTTACTTCAATATAGGGTTGCCCAAATTGATCGTCGAAGCCATATGAAATACTAATATTGATGTCACCATGTTCATGATTGTTATGATTGATCGAGTTTGAACATAGATTATTCATCACCTGATTAAGGTGGCTGGAATCGAATAGAATCATAGTATCTTCATTCAATTGACTTAGTGTTAATTGATTATCTGTCAAATCATTATTTTGTTTGAATTCATTGCAGAAGCTCGGTAACCAATCCTTTAAGTTAATAGTTTCATTGCTGCTTTTATTTTCTTTAGACAACTGTAAGACGTTTTGTATGACTTTATCGAGCCGTTGCACTTGCGTTGTAATTATATCGGTGAGTTGTTTATCGGCAGGTTTTAACTCAGATTCCTGTAAAAGTTGAGAGGCATGATTAATGGCACTGAGTGGGTTACGAATTTCATGTGCAATACTTGCAGTGAGTCGGCCTAGCGATGCAAGTTTTATTTGTTGAAAACGTTGATTTAATTGTGTGGCATCTTCCAGAAATATCAGTGTATCGCCTGTACCTTTACCGGTATGGTGTAATTCGCGAAAGCCGGGCTGTATGTCGGGCAATCCCTGTTCCTGGCGGATGGACTTTTGGTTCATATTGGGTTGATCTTTCCATTCTAGAAGCCGTATATCGAGTGCCGGTAGTATATTTTTAAGCAATGGATTGTTCTGTAATGGAATGTTTCCGAGTAAGCTTTCGGACGAGCTATTCGACATACGTATATAACCCTTATTATCGACCACAATAATACCCGTGCGCATATTCTGAATAATATCGTCATTGAGAATCTCCAGGCTGATAATGTCCTCTTCGCGTTCCGTTGCCAATTTTTCAGAGCGACGAACTCGACTGGAGAGTGTAGAGGCAAGAAAGCTAGTCGAAAAAAACACCAGGCCAAGTAGACCTGCATGGGTATATTCGGCTGCGTCACTTGATTTATCCAGGAAATTAAAAGTTTGTTCACCGAGTACGGCTATTGAGGCGAGAGCCGCAAATACAAATGGGTGCTTACCTTTTAAAAAAATGCCTGTAGCAGTGACATTAATAATAAGCAGGATGCTTAATGAACTGCTCAAGCCTCCGCTGGAATGCGTTAATAGTGTGATTAATAAAATATCACTGGCGTTTGACAGTATCACCTGTGTTTCTAATTTAGGATGCTCCCTGATACTTAAAAACAGAAAGAGTATGCTGCTGCAAAGTAAGGTGATGGCAGATGCAAGGAATATCCCCGGGTGCTCACTGCCTAGAAAATTTAGCCAGCCATCTTTAAAAAATACCACTAATAAACCTAAAGCCAGAAGCAAACGGTATTGGTTTATTTGTCGAAGTGGGCGCCAGGTAAGCGTTTCATCATTACCATTCGATAGCACAGTGACTGCCTGATTGAATATATAACTCAAGCCGATTTATTCCAGTCTTCTAAATGTTGGCTGGAGCAGAAGCTTTTGTCGCCTTTTATAATCGCATCTTCACTGGGAATATACATTTTGCATTGAGCACATTGCAGCATATTTTTATCATCGGGTTTATTTTGGCTGCTTGTGGGCTTGTTTTTTAGTCGCATGGTAAAGCTTCGAGCGGCCCATAATATGAGTGCGACAAAAATAATAATTAAAAGACTCTTAAACATCTTGCTGTTGTGCTCCCCATTCCTGATAAAATCAGGCTTCTATTCTAATCCAGATACGTTGTTATGAGTGAAGTTGTAAACATTTGCATGGTCCAGGATCACTTTATGGTAGGTGATATTAAAGCGAATACGCGGAAAATCATATCACTGGGGCAACAAATGCAGGAAAAAGGTGCCGATTTGGTCCTCTTCCCCGAGTTGTCGTTAAGCGGCTACCCCCCAGAAGACTTATTATTGCGCAGTGGTTTTATTCGTCAAATAGGCGAAGCGGTGCAGGAAATAGCCAAAAGCTCGGGATCGGCACTCATCGTATTTGGAGCACCCATGCAGGCAGCGGATGGTGCCTTATTCAATGCTGCAGTGGTTTGTCAGCACGGTAAAGTGATTGCCGAATACTACAAATACAGCTTACCTAATTACGAAGTATTCGATGAAAAACGCTATTTTCAGACGGGACATCAGCCATTAGTCATCGAATGTAAACAGCGAAAAATAGGCATTATAATTTGTGAGGATGCCTGGTTCGATGAGCCAGTAAATCAGGCACTAAATGCGGGTGCTGAGATGCTGCTGATATTAAATGCATCACCATATCATCGAAATAAATACCAGCAACGCCTGGATATGCTGCATAGTCGCCAGCAGCAAGCGCCATTGCCTATTTTTTACCTGAATACAGTCGGTGGTCAGGACGAGCTGGTTTTTGATGGTGACTCATTGGTATTAAATGCCGAAGGTGAGGTGGTAGGGCGAGGGCCGGATTTTGAAGCGGCAAATTTACACTATCAAATTGATGTTAATAATATCATTACTGCTATTAACACCCCCTATTCACAACCGCAGAGTGAGCTGGCCAGTATATATAAGGCGCTGGTAACCGCGGTGCGTGATTATGTGAGAGAAAATGGCTTTGACGGTGTAGTGATTGGTTTGTCCGGCGGGGTTGATTCAGCTCTTACCCTGGCGATTGCGGCGGATGCACTGGGGGGTAGTCAGGTGCATGCGGTGATGATGCCCTCGCGTTACACAGCGCAAATGAGTTTAGATGATGCTCAGGCGGAGGCCGATATTTTAGGCGTGGATTATAAAGTGATATCAATAGAGCCTGTCTTTGAGGCTTTTTTAGATACTCTAAAAGATGAGTTTGCGAACACGCAAGTGGACACCACGGAAGAAAATATACAGGCACGTTGTCGAGGTGTTTTATTAATGGCCTTGTCTAATAAACTTCGTCGTATGGTACTTACCACCGGCAATAAAAGCGAAATGGCGGTGGGCTACAGTACTTTGTATGGTGATATGGCCGGTGGTTTTGCACCACTTAAAGATGTTGAGAAACAATTGGTGTATGCATTGTGTGATTATCGAAATTCGGTTTCATGCGTTATTCCGCAGCGCGTGCTCGACAGGCCGCCATCGGCAGAGCTACGTGAAGATCAGGAGGATCAGGATAGCCTGCCGGATTACGCAATACTCGATGCAATTCTTAGAATGAGTGTTGAGGGCGATATGCCAAAGCAGGATATAATTGCGGCAGGTTACGAGGCGGAAACCGTGGAAAAAATTATTCGCATGGTTCAGCTTAATGAGTATAAGCGTCGGCAAGCACCGCCTGGCGTAAAAATTACACAACGTGCATTTGGGCGAGATCGTCGTTACCCTATAACATCAGGTTACCGACGAAACTAAATTTGAGTGTAAGATTAAGTGCTGTTTTTGCAAGTGCAGAATAATAATTTGAGCCTACATAATGAAAAAAATAGAAGCCATAGTTAAACCGTTTAAGCTGGATGATGTGCGTCAGGCGTTGACCGCAATTGGTATTACCGGTTTAACAACAACAGAGGTGAAGGGTTTTGGCCAGCAACAAGGGCATACTGAGCTTTACCGAGGCTCGGAATATGTGGTCGATTTTATCCCCAAGGTAAAGCTGGAAATTGTGCTGGATGATGCCCAGCTAGAGCAGTGTATTGATACTATTTGCACTGCGGCGAGAACCGGTAAAATTGGTGACGGGAAAATTTTTGTGTCGAATGTGGAAAACATAATGCGCGTTCGTACGGGTGAAAAAGGGCGGGAAGCTATCTAGCTTCCCGCCTTGCAATGCTTACTAAGGCAATTAATTAGAAGAGGGAGCCTGAAGTTCTTTTAAGCTTTCCGCCTGAGCAACTTGCTGGTTGCTGTCGGTGTTCGTGTTTAGCACGAGTTGTGCATCGGCCGCCAGTTGCTTTAAACCAAGCTCGTTATATGCTCTAATCATAATGGCCAACGCCTTTCGGCTTGCCGGGGTTGTCTGATAGTTCTCCACCACATATTGGCCACGCTTTGCTGCAGCGAGCCACGCCTTGCGTTTAATATAGTATTCAGCGGCATGCAGCTCTGCCTCTGCCAGTTTATTACGCAGATGTATCATGTGCTGATGAGCATCAACGGCATAACGACTATCGGGATACTGTCTTACCAGAGTTGAAAAACTACGCATGGCATCATGCATTGACTGGTTGTCGTGCTGAGAAATATCACGTGGTAAATAATCGTCTAAAAATCCCCTGCCACGGGTAAAGTCTGCACGGCCCTTGAGGTACCAGGCGTAAGCAACATTAGGGTCCCGTGGGTTAATGCGAATAAAACGATCAGCAGCTGAAATAGCTGATTCCGGTTCGTCAAACTTGTAATAGGCATAGGCTACATCAAGTTGTGCCTGTCGAGCATAAGGGCTGAATGGAAACCTGGCTTCCAGATTTTCCAGATAAGTTATGGCAGTTTCGAACTCTGCATTTTTTAGTGATAAACTGGACTCTTTATAAAAATCACTGGCCGACCAGCCGGCATAAGGGTCCTCCTTTACACCGTCGCCGCTGCAAGCAACCAAAAACAAAGATAAAATAGCTAAAGGTAATAATCGCATCATATACTCAAACTCAAATACTGTTAGTACACATTATACAAGAGAAGCCATCTATGTCCGATGATATTTCCCAGGATAATCGTCATGAAGTGCGCATTCAAACAATCCCCATAGAATACGCAGCCCAGCGGTTAGACGCAGTTTTGGTGAAATTGTTCCCCGATTATTCACGTAGTCGTTTGCAACAGTGGATTAAAGCAGGGCAGGTACTGCTGGATGGGCAGGTACCAAGGCCACGAGATAAGGTGATTGGTGGAGAACCTTTAGAGGTTCATATTGAACATGAAATATGCAATGAAGATGTTCTGGCCGAGCCCGTGCCTTTAGATATTGTTTATGAAGATGATGATATTTTAATTATTAATAAACCGGCTGGATTAGTCGTGCACCCCGCGGCGGGGCATCCTGGTGGGACCATGCAAAATGGCTTGTTGCACCATGATGAAAAGCTACACGAGGTACCGCGCTCTGGCATTGTGCACCGTTTAGATAAAGACACGACCGGCTTACTAGTAGTGGCACGTAACCTTAAAGCACATAAATCGCTGGTGGCTCAGCTACAGGATCGATCTATGCATCGCGAGTATCAGGCAATTGTATTGGGCGTGCTTACCGCGGGTAATACCATTGATAAGCCAATGGGTCGACATGGCCGTGATCGGAAAAAAATGGCCGTAAAACCGGAAGGTAAAGAGGCGATAACGCATTTTAGGGTACTCGATCGGTACCGTGGGCATAGCCGAATTAAAGTCAATCTGGAAACCGGGCGGACACATCAAATTCGTGTGCACATGGCTTATGTGAGGCACCCATTAGTGGGTGATCAAACCTATGCAGGGCGTTTGCAGATACCTGCTGGTGTGAGTGATGAACTGAAAGAAATGTTGCGCGGCTTTAACCGGCAGGCGCTTCACGCTGGGCAGTTGGGTTTAATTCACCCCAGTACCGGGAAACTTATGGAGTTTAAGGTGCCACTGCCGGATGACATGAAGGCGTTAATTAAAGTATTAGAAGCAGATATACATGTTAACTATGAAGATAATTCATATATTGATGATTTTTCTGATGAGTATCCAGATGAGAACTACGAAGAATAGAAAGCTCAGCGTAGATTTAAATGTGAACAGGGAGCCGTTAGCTTGGGCATAAAAGCTGAGTTGGAGATTATTACGCCGAATTGGCCTGCGCCAGATAATATTCATGCTTATAGCAGCACGCGTTTATCAGGCGAAAGTCAGGGTGTTTATGCGGGTTTGAACCTGGCGCAGCATGTCGGTGATGATCCGCAGATTATTGCGCAAAATCGCCATCAGTTATCAGTGGCTTTAGGCCTGCCCAATGAGCCGTTCTGGCTTAATCAAGTGCATCAGACAAGCGCATTGAATACATCCATTCAGCAAAATGGTGTAGTGCAGGGTGTGGCGCCAAATGCAGATGCATCATTTAGCCTGCAGGCAAACCGTGTTTGTGCAGTGATGACCGCCGATTGCCTGCCTGTACTCATTTGTAACAGTAGAGGCAATAAAGTCGCGGCGGTTCACGCTGGATGGCGAGGTTTGGCTGAGGGTGTAATAGAAAACGCTATTGCCGCACTCAATGAAAGGCCAGGGCAGTTGCTGGCATGGCTGGGCCCCGCTATAGGGCCACAGGCCTTTGAAGTGGGTGAAGAGGTGCGCAGTGTTTTTGTGGGAAAATTCGCAGCAGCCGACTCGGCGTTTATAGCCAATAGACCAGGGCACTATCTGGCGGATATATATCAGCTGGCACGTCTGGTTTTGAGTAACATCGGTGTCAAAGCTATATATGGTGGTGAGTTCTGTACCTTTAATGACGCAAAACACTTTTATTCATTTAGGCGTGATGGTACAACAGGTCGTCAGGCGAGTTTGATCTGGTTCAGTTAATGGACCAAATTCGATAATAAAAATTGGAGATAGAAATGAAGTGGTCTGTTTTAACATTGGTGGGTGCTGATCGGCCCGGCATAGTCGCATCGGTAACGAACGCCTTATATAAGCAGGGCTGCAGTTTGGCGCAGGCATCAATGATGCGATTAGGGGCTAATTTCTCCATCATGCTGCGCGTCTCTCATGCGGCAGAAACCGATATTCGACAGGTGCTGGGCGATACATGCAAAGAGTTGGGGCTGCACTTACATATAGACGATGATGCAAGTAATGGTGATGCGTTGGCAGAGCCCGATGTACAGGTGACCGTATACGGGGCAGATAGAAGCGGCATAGTTGCACAGGTGACATCGGTACTGGCAGAAGCGGGGCTTAATATTATTGATCTGGAAACGGATGTTGGAGGGAGTGCGGATAAACCACTGTATATTATGACGCTGGAAGGCGTTGCCAATAATGGAATCGAGCCATTGCAGCGGGCTTTAGAAACATTGGATGCAGACATCGACGTTAATCTAGACGAAATTAATACATTGCGGGGTTAGGTGCTGATTTATGGAAATTCTTATTTATCCAGATCAGCGGCTTAAGCAAATCTCGGAACCCGTAGAAAACATAGATAAAGAGTTGCTCGACTTTATTTATCAGCTAGAACAGACACGACAATCTGGCCCTGGTGCTGTGGGCATAGCTTCGCCACAAGTTAATATGTTTAAGCGTGTGGTGATTGTTGATGTGTCTAACATGAGAAAACCCGTGGACAATCATGGGCATATGATTATGGTGAATCCCGAAATTACAGAATGGGACGGTATGTCGATGGGGCGAGAAGGCTGCTTATCGGTACCGGAGTTTACCGGTAATGTTATTCGTGCAGAAAAAATAAAATTAAATTATACGGATGAGGCAGGGCTTCAGCATGAAATTGAATCTAGCGGTTTTGAAGCCCGTGCGATTCAGCATGAAATGGACCACCTGGATGGTCTGCTGTTTCTAGATCGCCTGGTGAGCAGGCGCAGTGATTTATTTAAACGCAAAGTGTATAAAAAATAGCTGTAATTCTATTGATCGGCGACATGTTACTTAATACTCATCTATTATTATAAGGTAAGTACATGGAGTTAACATGGAGTGTCGCAAGTCTTGAATATCGATACACAACAATCTAATGCGCTAGCATTGAGCTTATGCAACGTAGGCCTATGTGATTATTGCCTGCCTCCTTCTCCACAATTAAATTTCACATCCAGTTGGGCAAAAATACTCGGTTATAGCGTTGATGAAATTCCCAGCGCTGAAATATTTCAAAGCTGGTGGGAACAGCAAATTCATCCGAACGATCATATTCGAATTATTGATTTGTTTAATAGTTTGTACTCTGGGGATATAAAAAAACTCAGCTGTCATTTTCGTATTAAGCAAAAACAGGGCAGCTGGTGTGAAGTTGAAGTGCTCGCAACGGTTTTAAAACGCAATGAACAAGGTAGGGCTGAACATGTGTTTAGCGTGATGCGCGATTTGGGAGCAAGTGGGAACAGATATAAACGAATTGTTGAAAATTTAAATGAAGGCATTTGGGTAATAGATAGATATAACAATATTAAGTTTGTTAATCAGGCTTTATCAGAAATGCTTGGTTACAGTGTGAATGAACTATTGGGAATGCCGATATTAAATTTATTCAATGATGAAAATCAAGTAGCTTTTAAAAAACAAATTTCGCAACGCAAACAGGGTATTTCAAATGTTTATGAAATAGAGCTTATGCATAAAGATGGGCATGACATTTTAATACAAGTTGAATCCGCGGCACTGTTTGATGTGCATAATGGATTTGACGGGTTAGTAGAAGGCATCAAAGACTTAACCGATATTCGTCAGCAACAGTTACAGCTAAAACTATTATCATCTGCCGTTGAACAAAGTGGTTCGATGGTGATGATTACCGACGAAAACGCAGGTATTGAATATATAAACCCTAAAGTATGCGCAATTACCGGGTATGATAAAACAGAATTAATCGGTAGAAATATGCGTGTTTTCCAATTAGATGAATTGGAAATAAAGGTTTTCTCGGACCTATGGGGGAATATGAAATCAGCTAATGAATGGCAGGGAGAAATACAGCTACGAAAAAAAGATGGCCATGGTATATGGGTGTTAATGTCTGTTTCTGCGGTAAAAAACGAACACAAGCAGATAAGCCATTTTGTAACGGTATGTGAAGATGTGTCTCAATTAAAACAAGCGCGCTCACGTATGGAAGAGTTGGCGTATGTTGATAGTTTAACGGGGCTGGCAAATCGCTTGTTGTTTCGTGATCGGCTTGAACAGGTATTGAAAGGTTTGTCGCGGACTGATACGAGTGCCGCATTACTGTATCTTGATCTCGATGAATTTAAGCGAATAAATGATTCTATGGGACATGATGTTGGCGATGCATTGCTAATGAAGGTTGCAGAAACATTGCGTCAATGTGTAAGGCATCAAGATACTGTGGCGCGTATGGGTGGTGATGAGTTTGTAATATTGTTAACAGATATTGATGGTATGTCAGGTGCGTCTGCGGTTGCCAGAAAAATTATTGAGAGTATGTCGCACCCAGTTAAATTACTTAAAAATGAAATATTAATAACGCCGAGCATTGGTATTACCTTAGCGCCTACAGATAGTTTGAACGCAGATATTTTATTAAAAAATGCCGATATGGCAATGTATAAGGCAAAATCTTCTGGGCGGAATAATTTTCAATTTTTTACGGAAGAGATGAATGCACAAATAGTTGATCATCTAACAATAGAAAATGATTTACGGCAAGCTATTGAAAATAATGATTTATATATGAAGTATCAGCCTAAGTTCAATGTTAAAACTAAAAAAATGGTTGGTGTAGAGGCATTAGTCCGATGGAATCATCCAACAAAAGGTGAGCTTTCTCCAGCTTATTTTATTCCTATTGCGGAAACTGCAGGCTTGATGGTGAAGCTAGGAAAATGGGTATTGCGAGCGTCTTGTCAGGGCATTAAACAACTGGAGTCACAAGGTTTACAAGGTGTTGATTTAGCCGTCAACTTATCTACAAGACAATTTAGAGATCCACATTTAATTAAAACCATTTTGGGTGTTTTGGCAGAGACTAACTTTAAAGCGGTTAATCTGGAACTGGAAGTTACCGAGACAACCTTGATGGAACAAATAGACCTGGCGATAGAATTACTGGATCAAATAAAATCATTAGGCATTACAGTGACCATCGATGATTTTGGTACTGGTTATTCGTCATTGAATTATTTGAAGCGCTTACCCATTGATACTTTAAAAATTGATAAAGCATTTATAGATGATATCCCAGATGATAAGGATGATATGGAAATCTCATCTGCTGTAATAGTAATGGCGCATAAATTAGGTATAAAGGTTGTTGCTGAGGGTGTTTCAACTCAGGCGCAATGGGATTTTCTTGCACAAAATAAATGTGATATTGCACAGGGGTATCTTTTGGGTGAACCCATGGAGGCGCAGGAGTTGCTTGAATATTACTTAAATACCCAAAAATAGACGCTTGAGTAGTTTGTTTTAAATCAAATGTTAGTTATTAATGACTAATCAAATTTTCATACCCCTTGAATTTAGCTTGAAAACCCACATCTCCTAGTCAATAGAAACACTTAATGAGGCTATGCCATGAGAATGGATAGATTAACCAGCAAATTTCAAACCGCACTTTCTGAGGCGCAATCGCTTGCTGTTGGACGAGATCACCAATTTATAGAACCAGTTCACCTAATGCTGGCCCTGCTTGATCAGGATGGTGGCTCAGTGCGTCACTTACTGACTATGAGTAATGTGAACGTTAATGGCTTGCGTTCAAAGCTTGGCGAAGAATTAGAGCATTTACCGCAGGTTGAAGGTAATGCAGGTGATGTTCATTTATCAAATGACCTGTCACGCTTACTTAATGTCACAGACAAGCTTGCTCAAAAACGTAAAGATGATTATATCTCCAGTGAGTTGTTTGTGCTGGCCTGCATAGAGGAAGGTTCACGTATTGGTGCTATTTTACGTGAATTTGACGCAGATAAAAAATCCCTGGAAGAGGCTATCGATAAAGTACGTGGTGGGCAAAAAGTAAATGACCCGAATGCAGAAGACCAGCGTCAGGCATTAGAAAAATATACAGTTGATGTAACTGAGCGTGCTGAGCAAGGCAAGCTTGACCCTGTGATTGGGCGTGATGAAGAAATCCGTCGTACCATTCAGGTATTACAGCGACGTACTAAAAATAATCCAGTGTTAATTGGTGAGCCCGGTGTCGGTAAAACTGCAATTGTTGAAGGCCTGGCGCAGCGTATTGTTAATGGCGAAGTGCCTGAAGGTATAAAAAATAAACGCTTATTATCATTGGATTTAGCCGCATTGATTGCGGGTGCAAAATTTCGTGGTGAATTTGAAGAGCGTTTAAAAGCGGTACTGAACGACTTATCTAAACAAGAAGGTCAGGTCATTTTATTCATAGATGAAATTCATACCATGGTGGGTGCTGGAAAAGGCGAAGGCGCCATGGATGCGGGTAATATGTTAAAGCCTGCATTGGCACGTGGCGAATTACATTGCGTGGGTGCAACCACACTGGATGAATATCGAAAGTATATCGAGAAAGATGCAGCTCTGGAGCGACGCTTCCAAAAAGTTATTGTAGATGAGCCAAGTGTTGAAGATACCATTGCGATATTACGTGGATTAAAAGGTCGTTATGAAGTTCATCATGGTGTAGATATTACTGACCCTGCGATTGTGGCGGCGGCGGTTCTTTCGCACCGTTATGTGACTGATCGCCAACTGCCCGATAAGGCAATCGATTTAATTGATGAAGCGGCTAGCCGTATTCGTATGGAAATCGATTCTAAACCGGAAGTAATGGATCGTTTAGAAAGACGTTTAATTCAATTAAAAATTGAGCGCGAAGCACTAACCAAAGAAAGTGATAAAGCATCAATAGAGCGCTTATCAAAATTGCAAATAGCGATTGATGAATTAGAAATAGAGTATCAGGAACTGGAAGAGGTTTGGGTTTCTGAGAAGGCCGCGTTACATGGTAGCGCAAGCATTAAAGAAAAACTTGAGCAGTCAAGGCTCGAGCTGGAAACGGCGCGACGCGCGAATGATCTGGCACGTATGTCTGAGTTGCAATATGGGCGCATTCCAGAGTTAGAAAAACAACTGGATATGGCGTCGCAGGTAGAAATGCAGGAAATGACCTTGTTGCGTAACCGAGTCACTGAAGAAGAAATTGCTGAGGTGGTATCACGTGCTACCGGTATTCCTGTGGCTAAAATGATGGAAGGTGAAAAAGAAAAGCTGCTGCATATGGAAGAAGCCATCCGTAAGCAGGTGGTTGGTCAGGAAGAGGCCGTTGCATCTGTATCGAATGCAATACGCCGTTCACGTGCGGGACTATCTGATCCCAACAGGCCTAATGGATCGTTCCTGTTTTTAGGCCCAACTGGTGTCGGTAAAACAGAATTAACCAAGGCCCTGGCGAAGTTTTTATTCGATACAGAAGATTCTATGGTGCGTATTGATATGTCAGAGTTTATGGAAAAGCATTCGGTGGCACGTCTCATTGGGGCGCCTCCAGGCTATGTTGGTTATGAGGAAGGCGGTTATTTAACCGAAGCGGTAAGACGTAAACCTTACTCTATCATCTTGCTGGATGAAGTTGAGAAGGCGCATCCCGATGTATTTAATGTGCTGTTGCAGGTATTAGATGATGGTCGTCTTACGGATGGTCAGGGGCGTACCGTAGATTTTAGAAATACTGTTATTGTGATGACATCTAACCTGGGTTCACAAAAAATACAGGAGTTTTCTGGAAAGGATGACTATGCAGGAATGAAGGCGGCGGTTATGGAAATTGTTGGCCAGCATTTCAGACCGGAATTTATTAATCGTATCGATGAATCGGTTGTATTCCAGCCTTTAGGGCGCGAGCAAATTCGTGCAATTACTGCCATTCAGATTGAATATCTACGTCAACGTCTACAAGACAAAGATATGGATTTACATTTGAGTGAAGAGGCGTTGGATAAGTTAGGAGAGGCTGGTTTTGATCCGGTGTACGGCGCAAGACCACTGAAACGAGCCATTCAACAGAGCCTTGAAAACTCACTGGCGCAGCAGTTACTACAGGGTGATTTCATGCCAGGTGATGTGATTGAAGTGACTTTGGACGGTGATGAATATAAATTTAGTCGTGGCGTTAAATCGGATGAGGTAGCGGCTTAAGTTATATGTAACGCTGAATGTTAATTGAAATAAAACAGGGTATGAAGTGGTGCTTGCTGAAGGTTAAGCAGGTATTACTCATACCTTTCGTTTTTATTGAAGTTAACTTTAATATACTCAACCGCGACATCGACAGCTTTATGAGCATCTTCGATCATCTCGGCACGCACAGATTCTTCTAGATAGAACACCATGTCTATTTCGTGCCGCATGTAACGAGCGGGCAGTCTGGACAGGGCGTAACAGGCTACATCCAGAAAAAAGTCTGTAGACTTGTCTGGCATATCAGGAATGATTGTTGTGTGTAAATAATCCGTTACCAGGTGTTCGTAATAGTTATGTATGCCGGAAAAATCCATAAAAAATACCCTTTAATAAAGCCCCGATAATTATAGACCGTTTTCGTCGATGTTATATGATTGGTCGACAATCTCGCGTATATATTTAAAGATAGCGCGGAAGGATGCGGCGGGTTTATTGCGCTTTTTTTCCTGAGCCACATTGCGTACGAGTTGTCGTAGGTACTGCCTGTCAGCATGAGGGTACTCTTGCAGAAAGGCGGTAATACCATCGTCACCATCATTAATTAGGGTGTCACGCCACTTTTCCATGCGTTTAAATGCGGCACTAAAAATGTCATGCTTGTGCAATACGAGATTCAGTTGAGCCGTAAGAGGTTCGATGTCTCTGCCGCGCATAAGCTTGGCGATATAGTGTTTCTGACGCTTTAATGCACCGTGTGATTTTATTCTCTGGCCTTCTTCAAATGCATGGCGTAATTCATCATCCATATTAAACTGCGCGAGCTCATCTTTGGTGAGGGCGAGTATTTTTTCACCTAGTTCAAGCGTGTCATCGCAATCTTTTTTGCGTGAGGTCCGGCTAATGTAATTGCCGTCATCATCATATAAATCAGTCATATTGAAATCTTTTATTTAAGTCGCTTATATTGTTTAAGCGTCATGCTAACGTTTAGTTCATCGTCTTTGTACTGCTCTATTCTGAGAGGTAAATAATCATAGCTCTTTGCAAGCCATACATAGGTAAATCGGCTGCTACCCTGGCTAGTTATTTTAAATTTCAGGCACGGCTGTGTTTTACCGTCAAAATCTATGGAGTCATGACTTACAATAGTGAAGGCGTAATTTTCCAGCTCATTTTTATCGATAGTTAGAAAGCTGTCGCCTGTGGTTTTATCATTTTTTAGTAAATAGCTGCTCATTAAAATAGGCAGTAATTGACGTGACCAGACATTTTTTTCGGCCGTTAATGTAACAGATTTGTTTTTGTATGAGCTGGATATGTCAACGTGATTCATAGTGGGCCAGTTGAAAGAAATTTTCTGATCCTTTTTTGTCTTTTTTGTATGCTGCAGGGTGTAGCTGGTTTGTTGCGGCGATTTTATTGTGTCGTCGCCAGGCCAGTATAACTGGCTGGTTTCTGTAATGGTTTGTTTATAAAAAAGTGCGGCAAAACCCGTTGCTATTGCTTCGGAGGTGAAGTTAATCTGCTGACCATGGTATTGAAAATTATTTGTTATTTCCCCAACCACAGTTCCATATTTTGTAACGTCGTAGATAGTCTGGTGATTTTCAGGCAGAGGAAAATCACTAGCCGCAAAGCTATTGCTGGTAACTATCAATAGCAGGCCGATGCTTAAAATACGCAAAGTTTGAGTTATGTAATAAGTTGCTTGTTGATCCATTTTGCCGGGCTTGTCAGTCTTTGTTTGTTTAGGTAAACCTGCTGGTCAATTATTTCTAGTTGGTGCTGCGCTATCCATTCAATAACCATAGGATAGATCACATGCTCCAGACTATGAATGCGTTGCTGCAGTGACTCAATTGTGTCACCGGTCTGTATATCCATCACTGCCTGTAAGACTACAGGGCCACCATCGAGTTCATTGCTTACATAATGAACGCTTACACCATGTTGACTAACATTAGCTTCTAATGCGCGTTGATGGGTGTTAAGGCCTTTAAATTCGGGTAGTAATGAAGGATGAATATTTAGCATTCTGCCAGCGTAATGAGCCACAAATTCATCCGTGAGTATGCGCATAAAACCCGCTAATATAATGAGCTGCGGCTGGTATTGATCAATAGTGCGCATGAGTTGCCGATCAAATTCTGCACGGTTTTCAAATTTGGTATGGTCAAGCGTGTGAGTAGCAATGCCCGCCAATTTAGCTCGCTCTAGCCCTTTAACGTCAGGCCGGTTGCTAATTACAGCACTAATGCTTGCGTGCAACTTACCTGCATTAATAGCATCTATTATTGCCTGTAAGTTGCTGCCGCTGCCGGAAATTAATACGACAATATTTAATGGAGGTGTATGCATCTAAATGCTGTAGTCAAAGCGAAGTTTATTCAACAATAACGTCAGCGTCACCCGTCGAGCTGGTTATTTCACCCAGTTTAAAGGCTTTTTCACCGGCTTTAGTCAGTGTTTCGATAGTAGTGTCTGCATCTTCAGCGTTTACTACGATAACCATGCCGATACCACAGTTAAAGGTGCGGTACATTTCTTGAGAGTCGATATTGCCCTGCTCTTGCAGCCACTTAAATACCGCGGGTAATTCCCAGCTGGCGGCATCAATTTGTGCGCGGGTATTTTTAGGCATTACACGCGGCAAGTTTTCCAGTAAACCACCGCCGGTAATATGTGACATGGCATGCACATCAACTTGCTCAAGTAGTGCGTGAATGCTTTTCACGTAAATGCGTGTTGGCGTTAGCAGGGCCTCGCCTAATGATTGCTCACCGCAGGCCTGGTTCAAATCAGCGCCGCTGACTTCCAGGACTTTGCGGATTAATGAGTAACCATTTGAATGTGGGCCAGAAGAAGCAATACCAATAAGGGCATCGCCAGCGGCTACTTTAGTGCTATCAATAATCTGATCTTTTTCGACAATGCCTACGCAGAAGCCGGCCAAATCGTAATCGCCTTTGCTGTACATGCCGGGCATTTCGGCGGTTTCACCACCGGTAAGTGCGGCACCCGCTTGATGACAGCCTTCTGCAATACCTTTAATAACATCTGCGGCAACGGCATTATCTAGCTTGCCGGTTGCGTAGTAATCCAGAAAGTATAGAGGCTCTGCACCCAAAACCAGTATGTCGTTCACGCACATGGCCACTAAATCGATGCCAATGGTGTCGTGCTTGTTCATTTGGTTGGCCAGTTTAAGCTTGGTACCTACACCGTCTGTGCCCGATACCAGTACGGGTTTTTTATAGCGATCGAGAGGAATTTCAAACAATGCGCCAAATCCGCCCAGGCCACCGATGACTTCGGGGCGCATGGTGCGAGCGACATGTGGTTTGATATCTTCTACAAACTGATTGCCTGCATCGATATCGACGCCTGCATCGCGGTAGCTAAGAGATTGATTGGTGGATTTTTTTGAGTCAGTTTGAGACATTACGAACCTGATAAGCATCACGATTAAAAGATGTGGTATTGTACATCTTCCGAGCCTAGTCCACGAATGAAAATGAACCGCAAATCGCTTTTTTTCAGCACAATTTTACTCTTAGTTATATCTGTGAAGCTGCAGGCAACAGATATAAAGCATATGTATGAAGCTAGTCTACCCGTAGTAAGCCAGGACATCGATATCCGTAAAGCCGCGTTTGAACAGGCTTTAATCGAGGTTGCAGTGCGCGTTTCGGGTACCAGTCTGGCGCCAACACAATTCAATTTATCCGATGCAGGGCGGCTGATTAGTCAATATCGCTATCGCGCATTAAGCGATTTTGAAATAAATACCAATGCTGAAAAAGCACCTACCCTGGTACAGCCTAAATATAAGCTGTGGGTTCAATTTGATGAAAATAAGCTTAAACAATTGTTACATGACAATGGCTTGCCACTTTGGGGCTATCAGCGGCCGAATGTACTGGTGTGGCTGGCGGTTAAGGATGGGCGTAATCGATATTTGTTAAAGCGTGCAGATCAGTCACAAATAAAAAATGTTATGGAACAAGGTGCTGAACGACGTGGCTTACCCATTATTTGGCCGGAATATAATGCAGCAGATCAGCGCTTAATCGAGTTCACTGATGTCTGGGGTCAGTTTTGGGAGCCAATAAAACAGGCCAGCGAGCGTTATGCTGCCAATGCTGTTCTCTTAGGGAGAATGAACTGGAGCCAGGGAAGTTGGCAAGTAGACTGGTCTTTGCTGCAGGGCGATAAAATTGAGAACTGGAGCGTGAATGCCGATGATTTGGCATTATTAACAAGCAGTGGCATTGGCATCGCAACGGATAGTATTTCAAGTCGTTTTGCGGTGTTCGCAGATAGTTTTAATGATGCCGGCTTAATTGTGCGCGTGAGCAATTTGGATAATGTGAAAAAATATTCACAAGCCGCTCACTATTTGGACTCATTGGCACCGGTCAAAAATGTTTATGCCAGAGAGGTCAATAAACAGCAGGTTGATTTTTATATTGATTTGAATGGTGATGAGAATGATTTGCGGCGCATTATTGCACTGGGAAAGGTGTTAACCGTGGATACCCGCGCAGAGTCAATCGACGAGGTTAGTAAAACATCACGTAATAGTGAACACGATATTATGCCTGTAGTTCTGCGTTACAATCTGGGTAAATGAGTCCTTTAATATGGCGTCTTTGAGTGATTCACAAAAATGGATGTTTTTACTTGGCACATTAATGCTGCTATTTGCCCTGTATTTATTGGCGCCGATACTTACGCCTTTTTTTGCGGCTGCTTTGTTAGCCTATCTGGGCGATCCGCTTGCCGATAAACTAGAGCAAAAATTGCCCCGTAGTTTGGCAGTAAGCATTGTGTTTGTTGTATTGTTTTCCAGCTTAACGATTGTGGCGCTATTAATTTTTCCATTATTGGCTCAGCAACTAAGCTACCTACTCTCAAACATACCTGCGTATATTGATAATATTCAGCAAAATGTTGTACCCATGGTGGCGCAAAAACTGGGTATTAATATTAGCCATATCAATTTTGATCTTATTAAAAAACTATTCACCACAAATTATGCACAGGCTGGCGGTATAGTGACCCAGATCGTGTCCTCAATTGCTGCGTCAGGCATGGTTGTTGTTGCATTATTTGCCAATTTACTACTCATCCCGGTGGTTACATTTTATTTATTGCGTGATTGGGATAAATTAATTGCGCGTATTGATGAGCTGCTTCCACGAAAATATCAGCCCGTGATTATGAAGTTGGCAAAACAATCTGACGATGTTCTGGCGGCTTTTATACGCGGTCAATTTTTAGTTATGTTAGTGCTCGGTGTAGTGTATTCCAGTGGTTTATGGTTTATTGATTTAGAACTGGCGTTGCTAATTGGTATGTTGGCAGGTCTTGTAAGCTTTGTTCCTTACTTAGGATTTATTGTTGGCATACTTGTGGCGAGTATCGCCGTTTTATTGCAAACGCAGGATGCAATGATGCTGATCCCCGTGTTTATTGTATTTGGGGTCGGGCAGGCATTAGAGGGAATGGTGCTTACACCATTGTTGGTCGGTGATAAAATTGGCTTGCACCCTGTTGCTGTGATTTTTGCGGTATTAGCAGGTGGTCAGTTGTTTGGTTTTGTTGGTGTGCTACTGGCATTGCCAGTAGCTGCTGTACTGGCTGTACTGCTCAGGCACCTGCACAGTGAATATAAATCCAGCGCAATTTTTAATAATACTCCTTAGTGGTTTCTATTGATTCATGTATACCCAATTAACCTTAGATTTGCAGTTAAAGGACAGTTTTACTTTTGATAATATTGTAAACGGTGAAAATAAACTGCTAATCGATTTATTACAAAGTCCAAATTTAAATACTGAAAAACAGCTCTATATATGGGGCGCGCACAATACGGGTAAAACACATTTAGTGCAGGCTCTGTGCCAGAATCTTTCGCAACAGAATAAAAGTGTTAGTTATTTGCCATTAAAGCAACTCATTGAATACTCTCCAGAAGTATTTCAAGGACAGGAAGCAATGGATGTTTGTTGCATAGATGATGTACAGCTTTTACAGAATAGGGCGGACTGGCAAGAGGCGTTATTTGATTTAATTAATCGCAGCAGAGAAAATAATAAACAGTTAATTTTTACAGCGGATCAACCGCCGGCTGAGATAGGTATTCAACTTAAGGATTTAACATCGCGTTTGCAGTGGGGCGCGGTGTTTAAACTGCTCGAACTAAATGATGCGCAAAAGTGCGAGGCATTACAGCAAAGGGCAGATGCGCGAGGTTTTGAACTGGCAGATAATGTAGCGAGTTACTTATTGAATAATTATAATCGCGATATGGCCGATTTATTTGAAATGTTGGATGCATTAGATAAAGCGCAGCTGCAGCAGCATCGACGTTTAACAATACCGTTTGTTAAAACGGTGCTCTCAGATTGAATAATTTTAATGTAGTGAGTCAGTTGGTTGTGATAATAATGCTTCTTGTATAGCCTGAAGCAATGCTGTGTTGCTTATGGGTTTTGTTAAATATCGTGAACAGCCTAATTCCAATGCCTTCTTTTCATCAATTATTTCGCTGTAGCCACTGCATAAAATAATCGGAATATTCGGCTTTATGTTGAGTATTTCTTTTATAAGTTCATCACCTGTCATTTCAGGCATGGTTTGGTCTGTTATAACTAAATCAAATTCAGCTTGTGCATTTTTAAATAGCTCGATGGCTTGCTTGCTGCTAGTTATAGATGTAACAATATAATGCTGAGATTGTAAATATTCCTGCATGAATTCAGCGACGGATTCTTCGTCGTCAACGACCAATATATGTTTGTTTTTGCCATTATGCAGTAGTTCTTTAGCTTTAGTTGGTTGTAATGCTTGCTTAATATCAGCCTTATTAATGGGTGGAATTAGCAAGTGAAAGCATGTGCCCTCGTCTGTAACGGTATCAATAATGATATGCGAATTATGTCGGTGTAAAATACCATGGACTACAGATAAGCCCAGACCTGTGCCTTTTCCAATGCATTTAGTTGTTGTGAAAGGGTCGAATATTTTATTTAAAATATTTTGTTGAATACCAGTACCCGTATCTTCGATTGTTAGTTTTACATATTCGCCATGTATGTGCTCTTTGCATGAGTTGCATATGGCATCAATAT
>Ga0316206_1000136_pt1 | contig 145900 bp, 153 predicted proteins | sample 6monthpyrite_MG_FD_204942 | JGI IMG/M metagenome (GOLD analysis project Ga0316206, IMG submission 204942) | Microbial mat bacterial communities from mineral coupon in-situ incubated in ocean water Damariscotta River, Maine, United States -... | ecosystem: Environmental > Aquatic > Marine >... | reverse complement strand
CCACGCTTGTTAACGGTCTGCGAGACCAATCGTTCATCGGACTACTGAACTGGTAACTTGCTGGTAACAAGTTACGGGCTTCACTTTACTTTAAAGATTAATAATGGGGAAATTTAACCATACAAGCGGTTAAACATCGCGTGGCGAGCCACACTTGGACCTACGCTGCTATGCAGCTCCGGTCAGTTAACCTAAACGTTATGCATAAGAATATAATTTTGGAGAGTTAAGTGTATAAGATTCCTGCACTACTTGTTATTATTTTTACGTTACAACCCGTCGTATTTGCTCAAAGCATCAAAAGTGAGTTGTGTGAAAGAGTAAAAAAGATTTCTATCGAGGCAGAGGTTTTATATTCAGATTTTGATGACTCCACCAGTGCAATAGCTTTGATGCAAAACACTCAATTTAGAAGGGCATTACATTCTAAGCCAGAGTGTTTTAAAAATGATCAATATCTCATCTATATAAATCAATATAGCTTATATTTATCAAAGACGAATAAACATAGATATATAAATATACTAGAGAAATTCCTTTCGAGATTCCCTGAAAATACTCTAATGTATCTTTACTTGGGGAATATGTACAAGGAGATATTTCAGGGTCAGAAAAGGGCACAATATCGGTTTAAAGCAATTAGTAGTTATGAAAAATATATAGAGTTGTCAAAAAATAATAAAACCATCATTGATAAAGGTGCATTAGAGTTTTTAAAAAATGGAGGTCTTGTAAAAGTTGAGAGCACATGGGGCAAGTACTTAAATCCAAATGATGTAATTCCAGAAAATCGGTTTAAAACATTCTATATCAATACAAATATCCCAAAAAAGATTATTGCTTCTGAAATAGTAGATTCGGTTAGTGTGAATTATTCTTACAAAGACTTTCATGGTATAAATTCTAAGGACTTTGGAGCCTACTGGGTTGGCAATTTTACATTTACCAAAAATACAACACTTCAACTTAATATTTCTCAGAGCTGGGCTAAAACGAGAGTAATAATAGATAATTTAATTGTCTATGAAGGTGGAAATAATGCAGAAATACCATTTAATTTTGTAAAAGGTACTCATAAGATTGAAGTAGAATATATGAACAATTGGCATACAACTAGCTTTTCAATGGGTATTAATCCATTTCAAAAACTATATAAATACAACGAGCTAAAACAGAATCTCAAATTAAGTGATGATATTAACGTTTGGTATGTTGGTATTTATGAAAGCCAAAAAAAAGACCATGGCGTTGATCTTGTGCTAAAAAAATCACAAAAACCAATTGTTTTGTTATTGCAATCTCATGAAACTACTATTTGGAACATTACCAATCCATTTAAGAATACTATAAACGCCATTATAGTAGGACGGTCTAAGCCAGGTAGTAAAGTGGTAGGTGATCTAGAAGAAGAATCAATCTTTTATATTAGTTCTAAATTAGGAAATCATCGCATTTATCCAAAGTGTAATTGTCTGCCACCTCGTTTTCATTGTGAAGGCGGTAATGTTATTAATACTAATAAACGCATTGCTACAATGTTGAACAAGAGAATTAATGGTTTTAATGGAGTGTACGGAGGGAAAGAAATGGTTATTCCTGAAATTATTCTTGACGATAAAAAGTATGACGAGATAGAAAAAAAGATAAATGACATTGAAGTAGAAAGAAAAGAATGTTCTAAGAAAACAGATCCTAACTTTGACCAGGTATTTAAGTAACTAAATTCAAGTCAGCATAACAATTGCATTAACTCAGACAGCGCAAAAGACGCGCTGCAGGTTATGCTAACCGTTATACACCTATGGAGGAAGTATGGTAGAAGGAAGTTGCCTTTGCGGCTCAATAAAATATGAAGTTGAACTAATCAACGACAAAATTTTCAACTGTCACTGTCAATATTGCAGAAAAGCCCATGGAGCTGATTATGCAACCATGGCTCTTGCTAAAGCTAGTACTTTAACTATCACAGATGAAAACAATCAATTAAAAGAGCATCTAAATGATATTGGTGGGTACAGAGCATTTTGTTCTAATTGTGGTACGCGATTAATGAATTACGCACCAGATAAAAATATGTACTTTAGCGTTACCTTAGCAACAATTGATTCCCCAGTTGATGTGAAACCTGTTGCTCATACAAACATAGAATCTAAGGCTAAATGGTGTACGCCATATGATGGCATACCAAGCTTTGAAGCTATTCCTGATGGTGTAGTGTAAATAAGGTATATAACAAGTCATTTAAAACCGCAGAGCAAAAAACTGCCCTGCTCGGACGCCGAAAAGCGGTGCCGTTTAATTCTAGCGTTAAGTGAAATTAATTTAGAGACATACCATGGAAGCAAAAATTGCCGTGTTTGGAATCTTAAGGTTTCCACCTGAAAACATAGAAGGTGTGCTGCCTCATCTAAATGAATTTGTAAAAGCCACACAAGAAAAAGATGGTTGTGTGCTTTATGAAGTCGCAGAGGATCCTTTTGATAAAGGGCTAATTCGCTTTTCAGAACTGTGGCCGGATTGAGAAAGCCTTGACAATCACCTTAAGGCACCTCACATCGAACCATGGAGAGCACGAGCTAGGGAATATGGTTTAATGGAAAGAGTATTTAATTCGTATGATATATTATCGAAAAATACACCCGTTTAATATGAATCACATAACAATGCGCTCGTTCGGGCACAAACTACGCTGCGCTTCGTTTGTGCCGCACAGCTAAAACGTTAGAGCTACACAAACTTAAGAGAAAATATATGGAACAATTTGTAATCTACTTGGCCCTTCATGGAGTCCTGGCATTAATAGTTAGCCTTGTCAGTGGGCACTGGTTTTCTAAAGCCATTACTACGGGTGGCAGTGAGGTAGCTTGGCGTGTAGTTCACTCAGGCGGTAGCATGGGAGGTATCATGTTAATCGCATTTTCTTCCTTAATACCAATTATGGCTTTACCTCTTTGGGCCACTTTATTGTTTGTATGGTTTATTATCCTGGGTACTTGGTTATTTATTGTTGCAATGATTGTGGCTGCTATTACAGGTCAACGAGGGCTAAGAGTGGCGGATCACTAACTAACCGAGGTGTGCACTCTTGTTATATGACTGGGGCTTTATTGTCTCTTTTCGGTTGCGGTTTACTACTTGTTGGATTGCTACGTGCTCTATAATTACAGCTCTAACAAACACTTAAAGCAGGCCCATTGGGACGTAACACATTTGAAAATTATGAGAACAGTTACATTATTTAATCATTTAGCTTTCCCGGTAGTTTACCGTAGTCAGCTTAAGTAAACGTTCTGCATTAAAGGCAATGCATGAATATTGAGGATTTACAAGCTTACCATAAGCACATCACCAACACATACGACGAAAGAAGTGGGCGTCACGATAATAGCCAATGGCATCGAGAGACTGCACTTAAGCTAATTACTGATAAAGACATATGGAATGACATTAGCATGTATTATATCTATGCATATAAATAGAAAATCGCATAACAAGGCACTCCAGTTGATTCACAATAGCGGGGCTCCTATAGACGCCCCGCTTTTGCTCTCAACTGAGCTTAATTGTTCTGCGTACGAGAAAAGAATATGAGAAAATTTCTAATATTATTTTTTCTGTTTATCTCTACATCGGTGTCAGCTGAAAAAACAGACATATTAAAAATATACGAGCATTTCACTTTAGCTAGTGCCGCTGCTGGTAAATGTATTAAACCAAGTGAAGAAAAATTAACTTCATTCCTGGCCAATTATCAAATGGTATTAGTATCAGCTCTAACTGAACTAAAGAAGCGAAAGTCTGACTTATCGAATGAACAGGCAAACAATATACTTAAGGCAGGAGGAGACAAATTAACTAAGGCTGTATATTCGGTTATCGACAATGAGGGTTGTGAAAGTGAAAAAATTCAAGATCTTCTAAAACGTTTTCATATGCAAGCTGAATGGAAACCATAACAATGGCTAACAAGGCAATTTAACATGGACGCATTTCCTAGTCGCTTCGCCCCTTACAAATGCGACAATTAATTTCGACGTTAGGCAAATTAAGCATTGACACATCTTCATTGATGATCCAGTATTTAAGTTATGAATAGACAAGTAGCCACCTTACAGCAAATTATTATCATCATTCGGGGAGAGTGGTGGGTTTGCTAGTGTCTGATTAGTATTTAAAACCCGCCCTAGAGGCGGGTTTTTTGTTTCTGCCTCCAGGGTATTTAACCAAAGCCGAAGGAGGCAATATGAACCATCAAGCATTAAAACTAGAAATACATGCAGCTGACCAAGCCATCAATAATAAAGACTTTGATGCAGTGGCAAATTTTTACACAAATGAGGCTGCCTTAGTTGTAAGGCCTGACCTCTTAGCATATGGTCGCAGTGACATTAAAGAGGCGCATAAAAGAATATCTGAGTATTTCAATGGCAGCTTAGAAGTGTCACAGGGAGAAATGGTTATAATCGAAGCTGGCAATACAGCTTTGGTTCTTGCCAAAACATTTGTAAAATCTCCCGAGAAGCTTGATTCAGAATATTCAACAGAGCGTGATGCCATCTATGTATATGTCAAAGACGATAACGGAAAATGGCTATGCGCAATTGATAACTCATATGGTATCGAGCTATTACAAAAAAATGCCTAACATGGAAATTTAACATAGTGCAACCTACGGTTGTACTAAACTCGCTAATGCTCGCCGTTTATTGCGGCGTTATATATACAATAAAATCGAGTAATTAGGAAGCTATGACTAATAAATCTACATTACATTTCTTTTGTGGGAAAATGGCAGCAGGAAAATCTACTTTAGCTAAAACATTAGCTGAAAAATACAATGCTATTTTATTAGTAGAAGATGAATGGCTTTCTGTACTTTATCCTGAACAAATAACCAATATACCAGATTACTTAGAATATTCTTCGCGGTTACAAAAGCTGCTATCAAACCATATAAAATCAATACTATCTTCTGGCGTATCGGTAGTACTTGATTTCCCAGCAAATACCGAATCTCAACGTAATTGGTTTCGTGTAATATTCGAAGATACAAAATCATCTCATATTCTTCATTATGTCGATAAAAGTGATGATAAATGTAAACAACAATTAAAGAAAAGAAGTGCAAATATGCCTGAAGGCTCAGCCTTTACAACTGATAAAGAGTTTGATGCAATTAATAAATATTTCCAGGCACCTGTAGATGCCGAAGGTTTTAATATAGCTAGGTACGAGCAATAAGATACCTAACAAGAAAATTAAGACCGTTCGCTTTCGCTCACTGGGACGCCTCAAAGCGGCGCCTCGTATTTAAATCGTTATGCAAGTATAAAACCATATTTTAATTATTATAATAAGAAGTAGCTTGTGCCACATACAAACACATGGGAGCCAGGAGGGCTATATAGAAAATTCACAGGAACAATTAGCGGTGAAGAAATGATTGGAAAAAAATTTGAATGTGATATTTTCAACACCATTGTAGATGCCCGTGAATGGGTAGGTAATTCATAATAGTTATTCACCATAAAGAAATTAACTTTGGCAATCAAGAACTTCGGACTAAAAAACAGACATCCACTCTTGGTCGTAAGTTATTTAAACGTTAGAGTCAGATATGTCGAGCAAAGAAATTAATGAATACTATGATGCGACGGAAGATCGAGAAGTTCGTCCAGATTTGACTGTCGCTGTTGATATTGCGGCTGATCCTAGGATCGCTATAGATTGTGGTTGCGGAGCCGGAGCTGATATAAAGTTTTTATTAGAAAAAGGTTTTAAAGTGTACGGCTTTGATATAGAGGATGAGTCTATATTGAGATGTAAGAAACGCTTTAAGAGTAATAAAAATGTAATCTTGTCAAAAGCAGGGTTTGGTTCGTATGAATATCCAAGAGCATCGCTAGTAGTAGCTGACGCAAGTCTATTCTTTTGTCGTAAGACGGAATTTGACTATGTTTGGAGTAATATATATGAATGCCTTTATCCAAATGGAATTTTTTGTGGTTCTTTTTTAGGGCCAGATGATGCTATGGCAAGATCAAAATATAATAATAGCGCTTTTTGGCCTGATATATCAGTCTTTAATGAAAAAGAAGTGAGAAAATTATTGGGAAACTATGAAATCTATCGTTTTACTGAGCATAAAACATCAGGAAAGACACCACAAGGAATTCCGCATGACTGGCATATATTTTCGGTAGTTGCAAAGAAATCAAACAACTCAAGCAAGAAGACTGTAGATAAATCGAGCCCCTCATTTTGAAAAAGAGTAGTGAGAGAACAATTGTTGCTAATCTTAGAGAAAATTCATCTTTGACCGGATTTTCCCTACGTGCCTGAAATAGAGAATCTAATGGAACCAGTTGTTATTCAAAGTCCTGTGAAAGGGAGTTGGTCATTTATGAATCCACCGGGACACCATCCTGATGCAAAAGACTTTGTCGCAGTAAATAGTAAAGGATTACCATACTCTTCTTTGAACTTGGCATTACATATATTTTATAGATTAAAAGTCGAAAATACATTTGCCTGGGAGAAAGAGGTATTCTCACCGTTTAATGGAACTGTTGTCGAAGTCTCAAATAATATGCATGATCGCAATAACCTTAATTTATTTCGTGACATAATAAATGGACTAGTGTTAGCGCCAAGATGTAAAAACAAAGGTATCGACTTCTTTTTAGGTAATTACATAATTATTGAGTCCGCAGAAGGTATTTTTGCTTTGTTAGCACATTTGAAAAAAGGGAGTGTTTTAGTTAAGGAAGGTCAGAATGTTGAGTCCGGTGAATTAATTGCTCAAGTAGGCAATTCAGGCAATACTATTCAGCCACACCTTCACTTTCAGTTAATGGCAGAAAATGATCCTGGCAAATCTATTCCACTTCCCTTTTTACTGGAATCATGTCAATGTAAAAAACAAGAAATCCTAGTGGGGTTGCCAAAAAACTATGAATCATTCAAAGTGTAAAATGCATAAACAAAAATCGCTCGGAGAACAATTGTTGCTAATTTTAAAGAAAATTACTCTCTGACCCAGTATTATGTCTGAAATTCTGAGTGGTAGATATTTGACTGTGGTTTGGCAAAACGCCTAACAAGGATTTTTAGTTGGAAGGCTAAAGCGTTACAGGAAATTTAAATGACTCATTCTATTCGACAATACTCACAAGCCGACCTAAACGGGGTTCTCTCATCTTGGGAAAATGCTTCGAAAATAGCTCATCCATTTCTAAAGGAAGATTTTCAGGCGCAGGTAAGGAAGGATATTCCAGAATTATATTTGCCCAATGCTGATACGTGGGTCGTTGAAGTTGATAATCAGGTCACTGGATTTATAGCGTTAATCGGTAATGAAATTGGTGCAATATTTCTTCAGCCAGAACATCATGGTAAGAAAATAGGTAAGTCGATGATGGATAAAGCTCAAGAACTACACGGCGACCTCGAAGTAGAGGTATTTGAAAAAAACTCTATTGGCCGTAAATTTTATTTGCAATATGGATTTGAATTGATTAAAGAAGAAATTCATGAGCCAACGGGAGAGAAAACATTACGCCTGAAGTATAGTGTTAACAAATAAATTAAGTGGGCGTAAAAGCGCGCCGTTTATTAAAACGTTAGCTGCTCAAGTAGGATCATAACTACCCATGGCCTCAAAAAGAAAAAACCAAATTTGCGCGTTACTTAAAGGTATCGAAACTGGTGATGTTACGGCAGTTGGCGTGGTTAATGAGGGCAAATACATTCAGCACAATCCCCAGACTCACGAAGGTAGCGAGGGCCTGGCCGCGTTGTTTCAGCGGCTGTCAAAAACCTCCCCTCGCGTCAATATCGTGCGTGTTTTCGAGGATGGCGACTATGTTTTCGCCCACACGGAGTATGACTTTGAAAATTCAAATATCGGCTTCGAAGTTTTCCGCTTCGAGGATGGTCTCGTTGTTGAGCACTGGGACAACATCCAACAAAGAAAGGGCCCCAGCCCATCCGGTCATACCATGGTTGATGGACTAACCGAAGCAACCGAGCTGGAAAGGACTGAATATAATCGAGAAATCGTACGATCCTTCGTAGAAGAGATCCTCATAAATGGAAAATTCGATAAACTGGAAGATTATATTGATGGAGAGCAGTTTACCGAACACAATCCACGTATTAGTGATAGCCCGTCGGCACTGCGCTCGGTGCTTTCCGACCCCGCCTATAACGATGGCATTACGATACAGTACGATAGAGTACATCGCTTTCTGGCAGAAGGGAATTTCGTACTTTCGGTTAGTGAAGGTTCCACTAACGGAGTCCGCTCCTCGTTCTATGATCTTTTTCGTATTGCCCATGATAAGCTTGTTGAACACTGGGATACGACCGAAGCGATCCCCCCTCGTAGCGAATGGAAGAACGACAACGGTAAGTTTTAATGCAGACTTAAACCATTGGTACTGCCTTCTCTGGATATCGAATAAATACAGGAGTATAAAAAAATGATCAAATTTATTATGTGCATAACACGACACCCGGATATGACTAGCAAAGAATTTTTAAGTTTACTGGATGAATAAACATGGTCCATTTTTCATGGGAAATGCTGGCGTTACGAGAGCACAAAATATATGTGTAATCTCACACGGTAGATACTCCATTGAACGAAGGATTGAGGAGTTCCAGGGGAATGATGTCGTAATATGATGGCGTCGCTGAGGTGTGGTTTGAATTTGAGGAAGATCTGGTGGTAGCTATGAGCTCACCGGAAGGAGAGCATGAACTTTAAACAGTTAACAAATACATGTTGTCATACAAAGTGCCCGCTAGGGGTACACTTTGAAGCTAATGCGAAGCGATATGAGAAATAGGAGGATGATGTGCCAAGACAAGCAATAACAGATGATGAAATAGAAAAATGTTTTGATGTAATGTCAGAGTTACGTACGAATCTGCAAAAAGATGAATTTCTAGCCACTGTTCGTCATATGGAGAAAGAAGGTTATAAAATTGCCTTTATCGAAGATAAAGGCAATGTTGTAGCAACCGCAGGTTATCGTATATATACAAACTTATTTATGGGTAAGCATCTGTACGTAGATGATCTAGTTACTTCCGAAACCGTACGCTCTAAGGGGTACGGTGAGGAGATGGTTAAATGGCTGCGTGAAGAAGCGATAAAAGCTAATTGTAATTTCTATCATCTGGATTCAGGAGTTCATCGTGGTGAAGCTCATAAATTTTATTTTAAGCAAGGTTTTACTATTGCAAGCTATCACTTTAGTGAACAACTTAATGGCGCATAACAAAGCAATTAACCTGACAAACATTTCAGCAGTTACATTGTACTACAGAAATATTCGCAGGTTATTTAGTCGTTAGATTCAAAAAAACATTTAAAGAGAAATAGTGAAAAGACCAGGATAGTAATTATCCAGGATTCTCCTGTTTTACTAGATCGTAAATAAACAATTGAAAAATCTGTTGAATTAGTCGAGCAAGCGTCGTCAGTCGACGCAGAGTTAATAGTGTTTCCCGAAGCCGCTTTGTGATGCAGTCAAAAATAATAATGAATAAGGACTAATATTAATGTGCACAATTCCCTTCCTGTTTTAGCGAGTCCGTTCTTGCCTTTTTCTCTACCTGAGCTAAGCTGGTGATGTGATCAGGACCCACAGTAGGAAGTGCACAGTTAAAATGTGGATGAGGTGGGGGACATGAACTTGAACTACCATTATTTTAATATACAGTATTAACTGATCGTAGCGCATAGTATAGGAACATTAATTGCTAATGGAGAACTGAAGTATGAAAAGGATGTTAAAAGTATTTTGTCGTGATGTAGAGCAGGATAAATTTGCTGAGCATTATTCGGTGATAGAACGTTATCAAGGATTTGTGCTTGCTGAAGTAGCCGGAGAGGCCATTGATAAACTGGCCCGCGAATATCCCGTGGAGGATATAACTGATCAATATACCCTGCATTTGGAGGGGCAGAAGCTTGATACTAGTCAGCCAAGACTGGATGCAAACGGAAAGTTACTGAGTCATCCGAATTACAAGTTAGAAAAAAAACTTTCGCCTGGGTTCCATCACCATCTGGTGCAATTTATTGGTCCTATCAAAGATAGTTGGCTAAAACATATCAAGAAAGCAGGCGCTGAACCCCGTATGCCACTTGAAGCCTTTACCTATGTGGTACGTGCGAATGATAAAACGTTGATCAAATTAATGACGTTGCCCTATGTGCGTTGGGTTGGTCATTTACCGCTAAACGACAGAATTGAAGCTTCATTACGGTCCAGATCAGGTCGAAAGGCGGATGAGGTTTATTCAGATTTGCCACGAACTCGCGTACTTGCCGGTGCTTATGTCGTCGAGTTTTTTGCCAGTAAGGAATTAACTGCCAGTATACCTGCCATCAAAAAGTTGGGCTTTGTTATTCTGAGTAAGGACCCGAAGTCTAAGGTTCTGGTTATTAATGACCCGAAAAGTGGCGCAGGAACCGCTAAACGTATTACATCATTGTCCAAGATTCATGGTGTGCGGTTTATTCGTGAGCGTATTATCAAGCGTACCAGCAATGACGTGGCGGCACGTATAATGGGTACAGAGCTGTCGATGTCCACAAGCCATCTCGGGTTAAGTGGTTTAGGTGAGATTATCGGTGTTTGTGATACAGGAATCGATAATGCAGATCCGCAAAATATTCATCCGGATTTTGCTGGCCGAATTGCCGGCATAAAGAGTTTCCCGATAACACCTGATCTATCACCTTATATTACCAATCCCAATGGAAATGATGGCGCGGCAGATCTGGATAGTGGTCATGGTACGCATGTGGCGGGTTCTGTATTAGGCGATGGTAGTGCCAGCAATACTTTGCCTGATGTTGAAGACGATATTCGTGGTCTGTCACATAAGGCAAAGCTCTATTTTCAGGCTGTTGAACAGGAAATGAAATGGCAAAATCCGGCACACTTTGAAACGTATGGCCGGTACATGCTAACAGGCCTGCCAAATGACCTTACCGACCTTTTTAGTGATGCGTATGCAAATAAAGTACGAATTCATTCCAACTCGTGGGGTGGCGGTGACCCGGGAGCATATGACAGCCAGAGCGAGCAACTCGATCGGTTTGTTTGGGAGCATAAAGATTTTTGCGTTTTGTTTGCAAATGGTAATGACGGAACAGATGCTGATGGCGATGGTAAAATAAATGTTATGAGCGTGTCATCGCCAGCGACAGCCAAGAATTGTATCAGTGTTGGCGCCAGTGAAAATGAACGGCCACAATTTAATGGTAATACGTATGGTGGATGGTGGTCCAGCGATTATCCAGCAGCGCCATATAATGCAGATCCTATGGCTGATAACGCAGAGCATGTAGCAGCATTCAGCAGTCGCGGTCCCACTGTAGATGGCCGATTCAAGCCAGATGTTGTTGCACCAGGAACGTTCATACTGTCTACACGTTCAAGTCTGTTAGCACCTAATAACATGGCTTGGGGTTCATTTCCACCCAGTAAGAAATATTTTCATATGGGTGGAACCAGTATGGCTACGCCATTAACTTCCGGTGCAGTCGGCTTAATTCGGGAATTTTTACGCAAAGAAAAAAATATTAAATCACCATCAGCAGCGTTACTTAAAGCCACATTGATCCACGGTGCTGTTAGACTGCCTGGCACAGAAGAATCCACAGTAGTTGACAATGATCAGGGTTATGGCCGTGTCAATCTTGATGCGGTGCTTATGCCGCCGAGCACAAAAACAATTGAGTTCAGTGACATCAAGCCAGGATTACGTACGGGTGAAGTTCACACACTTGAATTACAGGTGCAATCAGGTGGCCATCCATTACGTATTGCCATGGTATACAGCGACTATCCGGGATCATCACTTATAAATAATTTGAACCTTATGTTGACTGCGCCGGATGGTGGCAAACATGTAGGAAATCCGAAGCCTGGCAATTTAATCACGTTAGATGTGACTAATAATGTAGAAGTAATAAATATTGATAATCCTATGTCGGGTAACTGGTTAATCGATATTGTTGCTTCAAATGTTTCTCAAGGCCCTCAGGATTTCGCGTTAGTTTACTCGGCTAACATAGGTGAAGTCGTAACAAATGAAAATGATATTATTAAAGTCAGCGAAGAACCGATGTTAACAATACCTGACTTTGACTCAGCAGGAGTAAATAATAGTATTTCTATTACGGATGATGGAATTATTAGCAGTGTAAAAGTAGGTGTGGATATTCAACACAGTTATATTGGTGATTTGCAAGTGGCGTTAATAGGCCCTGATATGCAGAGCGTATTGTTACATGACCGTGCGGGTGCCAGTAAAAAGGATTTAAGCAAAGTATATGACGTGCAAAATACTTCGGCACTGAGTATATTTCACAATACATCTATTAAAGGAGAATGGAAGTTGGCTGTAACCGATTTCGCACAGCTGGACGAGGGAATGTTACGTAAATGGAATCTGGAATTTTCCGTATTGGCTGGTACAAAAATTGAAATCACATCATCACCTTTTATCACCATACCAGACAACGATCCAACCGGAATATCTGATTCAGTTAATATCGCCAAATCAGGTAGAATCAAACAAATTGAGGTGGCAATTGATATTACTCATACATGGATTGCCGATTTAACCCTGACGCTATCATCCCCGGATGGGACGTCAGTTGTATTACACAAAGAATCTGGCGGCAGTCTCGATAACATCATTAGAACCTATACCCTGGGAAACCTGCCTGAAATAGCCAAGTTAGCCAATCTTGAAATGAGAGGTGACTGGACGCTTAATGTTGTCGACAGCGCCGGCCGTGACGTGGGTAAATTAAACCAATGGGGATTAATAATTTCTTATTAAAGCAGACATTATATGGCTGATTGTCGAAACATGTATTCATGGGGCCATGGTTTCACGTTGTTTGTAATAAGACATTTTGTCATTATGCGTTAGGGGCTAATATCATGAAATATTCGACAATTATCAAGATTATTGATTTATTGTCATTTTTAACATTGTTGCTAATGGTATCTACCGGGACGTTTCTTAAATACACTTTACCGCCAAGAAGCGGTGGGGCTGAAGTATGGGAGTTAACATGACATGAATGGGGTGATATTTATTTATTTCGGTTGCATTTTTACTGTTAATGGTTGCGCATTTGGCTTCGCACGTAAAATTCATCAAGAGTGTGATAACTGGAAAAGCCTCAACGGAGAAAAATTATAGAATAGCAGTTGGCGTTTTAGAGATTGTAGGGCTCATTTTACTTTCCTTTGCGCCAGTTACAGCAGCGTTTCTGATAGTCAAAGAGGGCAGCATCACTTCAATCAGAGTCGATAAAAATACTTCGAATAAAATATTTCAGTACAATAATCAATCTTATGCCCGTTTATACCGTTTAAATTCCTGTTACTATTATATGTAGTGAGTCGACTAGTAGCGCTGGCGTTAATAGAAGCCAGTGTGAATACTCGATCTCTCAATTACGGTTGTTTGGGTATTCCCCGAATGTAAGCTTTGCAAGTTATTGTTTCATCTGTGTTAGGGCGATAGAATGAGGTTTAAGTAGCAATTCAACCTGACAATTACAACACTAGAGAAGACGGAATTTTATGGCTACGGTTAAAGAATCATCAATAACGAATTTTTTCAAGCTAGAGTCCGCCAGTGGTATCATTCTCATGCTCGCTGCGGTGCTTGCACTGGTGTTTGCGAACACACCCTTACAGTCTTACTATGTTCTACTACTCGATACGCCTGTAGAGATTAGAGTTGGTGCGTTTGAGATAGCAAAACCACTATTGCTCTGGATTAATGATGGTTTAATGGCAGTGTTCTTTTTTCTGGTTGGTTTGGAGTTGAAACGCGAGCTTATTGAAGGAGAGCTATCAGACAAACGAAATATTATTTTACCTGGTGTTGGAGCAATTGGTGGTATGGCTGTTCCAGCATTGATTTATATTTATTTTAATGTAGGTGACTCAGCGGCAATGCAAGGCTGGGCGATTCCTGCGGCAACTGATATAGCCTTTGCACTGGGGGTGTTATCCTTATTAGGGTCACGAGTACCGGTCAGTATCAAAATATTCCTTACTTCCCTGGCAATTTTTGATGATATTGGTGCGATTATAATAATAGCTATTTTCTATGCGTCAAAAATTTCATTAATGGGGCTTATTGTTGCGGGAATATGCATACCAATTCTTGCCATATTAAACAAACGTAATCCAGAATCTACAAGCCTGTTTATAGTGGTGGGTGCTGTTATGTGGGTGGCTATGTTGAAATCAGGTGTTCACGCAACATTGGCCGGCGTTATCCTGGCTATGTTTATTCCAATGAGGTCAAAAACAAATGAGAATTACTCTCCGTTAAAAAGTATGGAGCGTGATCTGCATTCCACTGTTGCATTTTTTGTGTTACCTGTTTTTGCATTCGCAAATGCTGGAATCAGCTTTAGTGGTGTAGGCACTGAGCAGATTCTTCATAACGTTCCATTAGGAATAGCATTGGGTTTGTTTTTCGGAAAACAGGTTGGTGTTTTTGGCCTTTGCTGGATTGCAATTAAGCTTAAATTAACCAGTTTACCAACCGGTATATCATGGGCTGCCTTATATGGCACCGCAGCACTTTGTGGTATTGGTTTTACTATGAGCCTGTTTATAGGTTCGTTAGCTTTTGAAGAAACTGGCGTCAACATGATGGTTGATGAACGTCTTGGTATTATTTTAGGGTCGCTGGCCTCAGGCTTGGTTGGTTATATGGTACTGCGAGTTAGTTTAAGTAAATCAAATTAGAGCAGCAAGGTGAAATCAAGGGAAATGAAACGATTTTTACTTTACGTATTACTTGTCTCACTGAATAATTCTGTTATGGCAGAAATGGTACTATTATCATCAATACCGTTATATTGTAATGACACAAAGAAGGTGCTGAATAAGATTAATATCCCTGATCACTTTAAAATAAATCCTTATCAAGCCCTTTTGCTGGCGTCAACTGCAAATAAAAACATAAATATTAAAAAATGTGGTTCAAAGTTAGAGCAGGTGATTTATAGGGACGATGAAAATTACTATTTTTTTTAATTCCATTGAATATGGTGAAACAAAAGGTAAGCTGCTAAAAACACCACCTCAATTACCTCGGCATATTATCATCATCAATGCAAGGACAGGCGTTATAGTAAAGTAGGTCGTTATGGATATGAAATGTCAGGGGTATCATATGTATAAATTAGTAAATTTTGTGATAGTAAGTATGTTTATCACAGGCTGCGTTACTCAGCCTGTAAGCAAACAAGCTGAAGCGGGTCATTTTATTCATGCAGGACCTGTGAGTGTCGTGGCCGATAAGCTATCAATAAAATGGCGGTATGGCTTTAAGTTTATAATTAATCCTAAATCTATTGCGAAAGTGAGTTTGTCGTGTGCTCCAATTCCAGGGACAACAGTAATAGTTAAAAAACAGGATTTAAATATTAACGCAAAAGGAATCGCATTCTGGAATGCTGATGTCTTATTGGTTAGTAGAGAGAAAACCCCATGGTTATTCGATTCTAATACAACAGAAGCATTATGTGAGGCAATAATCTCTCGTGTCGGATTACCTGATATTACAGAACAAGCGCCAGTTACATTTACAGGAACTGTGAAATCCACTACTCTTTATCAATTAAAAGAAGCGCACAAATATAATGCGAACCTTAATAAATAAATTATTATACATATATCACAAACTACGGGGTAACATAAATGAATTATCGTTATATTATATTGTTAATGATTTGCATTTTTACAAGCGGATACATTTCTGCTGCTGAAGCCAGAGACTTTTCATTTCATGGTATTAAATTAGGGTTAAGTGAAGAAGAAATGGCTGAAGAGTACCCGGAATTTAATTGTGAAGCAGATCAATCGAATGCGGAATTGCGTCGCTGTAAAGGAAAGATTGACCCGCTAGAGCGGCCAGGCGTTTTCGAGAAATTGCGTGGTACTAGCCTTGATACGTTGCTCACATTTCGAAATGACAAGTTGGTAAATATAAGCATACCTTTTTATAAGTCGTTATTTAAGCCATTTAGTCATTCATTCGCCGAGTTTTATGGTCAACCTAAAATAACGAAAAATATTATTAAAAATAAACAAGGGGGTGAGTGGGAAAATACTGTATTGATATGGAATCAGGGTGCTGAATCGATTGTATATTGGGAAGTAGATGAAGGCCGCTTTAAAAACACAGGTAAAGATGAATATAGTAGAATACTGTTTTTAATAAAAGAGTGATATTAGGTAGACGCAATTGTTGAGTGAAGCGAAAGGTATGGCATGTTTGAACATTTATTCTAACGTTTTATTGTTAATAATCTTACTGTCTATGGCTACCCTGCTGTCAGCAAATCCACGTGATGATCAGCAGTGGTATCTAATGGCCAGGCATGGTGAATGCATGGAAATTAATTCGTTGGTGAGAAAGCTACCTGATATAGGCGGTGTGGATACCCCTGATGCAGTTATTGCCTTTATGCAAAGCAAGGGATATAAGTTTATTGTAGGGAAGCCGAAAGAACTAAAAGGGGAGGTAGTCTTCGTTAATTCTCCAGAAAAAGGATTGGATTTGATTTTTGTTATGCAGTCAATTTGCAAAAAAATAATTAAAAACTAAATTATTTGGCAAGAATATAATTAAAGGGTTGCTGAATGTTATCAAAAGATGGCGGGAATCAAGGAACAAAGGTGAGTTCAATGATATATTTACAAGTAGGCATCTGATTTAAACATCACTTGTCACAACCAAAAAAAGTTGGATATCGAATCAGGGAGAAATGAATGTCTAATTTGAGGCTAATTATTGGTAACAAGAATTACTCATCCTGGTCTCTACGGCCATGGGTATTCATGAAGCACCATCAGATTTCGTTTGATGAACAACGTGTAGCATTATTTACTGAATCAACGAGAAATGAGCTCGCCCAATACAATTCTGATTTTAAAGTACCAATTTTAATAGATGGTGATCTGGAAATATGGGATACGCTTTCTATTCTTGAATATATTTCGGAGCAATACCTTGATTCCAGCGGTTGGCCGCATGAGATGAGTGCTCGCGCCATGGCGAGGTCGATTAGTGCCGAAATGCATTCTAGTTTTGTTAATGTAAGAAATGAATTGCCGATGAATTGCAGAAAAAAATTCAGTGGCATCATCCTGAGCGCGGAAGCAAAGCATGAAATAGAAAGAATCCAGGCATTATGGCGACAATGTCGAAATGACTATGGAGATGATGGAGAATGGTTGTTTGGGCAGTATTCAATTGCCGATGCGATGTATGCACCCGTTGCACTTCGATTTGAAGGTTATGGCATAACTCTGGGTGATATTGAGCAGGCTTATGTAACAAGTGTAGTGAGTCAACCGAGTATTATTGAGTGGATTGAAGCGGGAAAAGTAGAAAAAGAAACTATAGAAGAAGATGAAATACACATCTAAACGGTCTATCAGGTTCAATAGCGGGCACAGTACAGTGTATTTAATATCATTTATCCGTAGTTTATTGTTAGAAAGTCAATAAATGAAAATTGAAAAACTACTATGGGATTATAAATCAGACCCACCTTGTAAAAATGGTGATATTGTCGTGCTGGTTCAGTATGGCGAAGCCGAAATCGCTAGATTTGTTAGCCCTAAACCAGCGGGTATACCCAAAGATGGCGGTGATTATATGTTTGAGATTTGTGATAATGATGATGGGCTTGAGGGAAAAGTGTTCAAGATTATCAAGAAATTATTCCCTGACATAAAAAAACAGATTGATGAGCCCTTGTTGTTCAGTTGTCCTGGCGAGTTTGCTAAGTTGGCGATATGGGATTTGTAATATTTTGTTAGCCTTAATCAGTATCAGGGAAAAGATAGCGCTCAAAATGAAGAAATTAATTATATATTTCGTTGCACTTATTTATAGCATGTTTGCATATGGTGATGTCACAAACAATGATATTACAGCGGGTCTGGTAAAAGCAGCCAAAGAAAGAACATCGCATTTAGTTATTTATAATGGCGCATATCGCGCCATTCCTTATCCAAACGGTGATGTGCCGTCCTATTTTGGCGTTTGTACAGATGTTATAATTAGATCCTATCGAAAAGTAGGTATTGATCTTCAAAAGAATGTCCATGAAGATATAGTCAATAATTTTAATCGTTATCCATCTAAAAGAATTTGGGGTTTAACCAAACCTGATAAGAATATTGATCATCGACGAGTACCCATTTTACAAGTATTTTTCAAGCGGCATGGTGTCTCACTGGAAGTAAAGCGAGATGCTAAAGGGTATAAGCCAGGTGATATTGTTACATGGATGTTACCTGGAAATTTGCCGCATATCGGAATTGTCGTAGATGAAAAATCGCAGGATGGGAAAAGACCATTGATAGCGCATAATATTGGTTTGGGACCAAGAATTAATGATATGTTATTTGATTATCCGATTACAGGTCACTACAGGTACGACGGTGTTACGAAATATAACTAATGTCTTTTAAAGTGAAGAATTAATTCAGTCTTGATGGTGATTTAAAAATAATTGTGGATGACATAACTCGCTAGCCTGTTTGTGTTAATAATGTGGTGGTGGCACTTCTTCTGAGGCATGAGCAATAATCGAAACTTCTTTAACCTGATTACGTATGTTTTCTATTTCATGTTGCAGTTTACGTATGTGATCCTCCTGCATTAGAACAGTTCGCGTGAGTTCATCAATTGAAGACTCCTGATGGGAGATGCGAATTTCGAGATCGGTGATGCGGTTTTCCATAGTCAGTTCTCTGTTTGTGTCAGGCTAAAAATAAATATCATAACGCGTGTTTTTGCTTTCAATGCTAGCGGCTGGCTTCAGTTCGCCTAAAGGCAGTGCTGATTTTGGCCGTTTGACGACGACACGCTTGGGATGACAGTCTATCGCTTTTTGCAAAAGTTTCACAGCATCACTGTCTTTGCCTGCGATGTCGTGGAAATAACGCATTTCTTTTTTTACCAGTGCTGTTTTATTGCGTAATGGATACATGGGGTCCAGATATATAGTGTTGGGTATTTGTTGAGCAGTTAAATGATCGAGGTAGTTTATGGCATCACAATTGATCAGTTGCATATTGTTGCGAACCAGATCTCCAATCGAGTCATCATAAGAGGCGCGCTCGATTCCATTATTTAATAATTCATAAATTACGGGATTGCGTTCCAGTAGTTTTACCTTGCAACCAAGGCAAGCCATGACAAAGCTGTCTCTTCCGAGGCCCGCTGTTGTATCGATAACGGTTGGGTTTACTCCGGCCTTGATACCGATCGCACGGGCGAGAGGTTGGTTTCGCCCGCCACCGTATAATCGTCTGTGCGCGGCTTTACCTTCGACAAAATCGACCATAACTGCCCCGGGAGATTGTTTGCCGGTTTTTTGTAAAGTAACAAGATAACCGGGGGGTGCATCGAAAGAGGCATAGTCCAATATATAGTCAGTTTGTAATTGATCGTTTAAAACAGGTATTTGATATATTTGTGATTTATTTTCTACCAGACTCTGAAGTTCTGGTTGTTCGGTGTGCAATGCGATGTTTGTGGCCATTTATAATTTTGCTGTCAGTCCAGGACTATTTACAAGTAATAGAAGTGTGTGTAATCCTGTGATTGATTGCAAATATTTTTAAGATAACCATGACCATTAGAAAATTTAAAACGTTTTTACCAGAAGTCGAAATATCGGCTTATATTGATGTTAGTGCGCAGGTGATTGGTGATGTTGTTATTGGCAAAGACAGTTCTGTATGGCCTTTGGCTGTTATTCGTGGCGATATCCATAAAATTCGAATAGGGAATAGCACTAATATACAGGATGGGTCTGTGTTACATGTAACACATGATAGTCAGTACCAGCCAGGGGGTAGTGGGCTGGAAATTGGGGATTATGTGACAGTAGGGCATGGCGTTATTCTGCATGGATGTACTATTCATGAGCATTGCTTGATAGGGATGGGCAGTACAGTTATGGATAATGTGGTTATTGAGTCAAATGTAATGCTGGCTGCTGGAAGTTTAGTCACGCCTGGTAAGTTATTGAAAGGCGGTCATTTATATGTAGGGCGGCCAGCTAAGATGGAGCGATTGCTCACTAAAGACGAGATTGAATACCTGGATTATGCCGCAAAATATTATGTAAAATTGAAAAATCAGTACAAATCAGGCAATAATAGCTCTGTTTGAATTTATGCTAACAATATAAAAACAAAAAACAGTGAGTAATAGGCAAAGAAATGGATATATTTGTTGGAAATCTCCCAAGAAAGACCTCGGTGCTTGAGTTAAGGAAGTTGATTGATATTGCGGAGAGTGCACGCTTCCGTGTCATTAGTCATAGGAAAAACGGACGTAGCAGTTGTTATGGTCATGCCATGGTAAATTCCAAGCAAACAGCGAGTGAAATTATTTCTCGTTTGGATGGTGCCGAGTTTAATGGCAGTAATATAATAGCGCGGCGTTTTTTGCATCGTAGTGAACATAATGAGCGACGTGCGAGAATGGTTTATCCTGTGGGCTGGAATGGTGTAAACAGACGGCGTGGCGATCGTCGTAGTTAGCATCTATTGTTGAGACCGTTGCATCAGCTAAATAGCTAGGTCTTCATTTGTTCGCGTAATGTTGCGATGATGGTTTGTGTCTCGGGTCTTATGCCACGCCAGATAAAAAATGATTCTGCTGCTTGTTCTACCAGCATCCCCAAGCCATCTATACAGACATTCGCACCCAGATTTTTACCCCATTTAAGGAAACTTGTAGGCTCGCTTGCATACATCATGTCATATAGTGATGTCGACTCACCAACGCACTCGTTAGGTATAGGTGGAACAGCTCCTTGAAGGCTAGCTGCAGTGCCATTGATAATCAAATCAAATGGTTCATGAGGTAATTCACTAAATGCCTGCGCAGTAATATTTCCATATGCCGAGAATAAATTGGCCAGTTCCTCTGCTTTGTTTTGAGTGCGATTAGCTATGATAACCGCAGCAGGTTTTTGTTCGAGGATCGGCAATAGTACTCCGCGCACGGCACCACCTGCACCAGCAATTAAAATACGCTGATTGCTGATGTTTATATTTTGGTTATTAGTCAGGTCACGTACCAAACCAATGCCATCGGTATTGTCGCCGATTATCTGGCCGTTCTGAAAACTGAGTGTATTAACTGCACCTGCCAGTTCCGCACGTTGACTGCGTTTGTGAGACTGTTGCCATGCCAGTTGTTTGAACGGTACGGTAATGTTTAGCCCTTTGCCGCCATCGAGTGCGAAGTTTTCAAGGTTCTTCTCGAATTGATCAGTTTCGATCAGTAAAGCTTCGTAGCTGAGAGTTTGTCCTGTTTGTTGTGCAAACAGTTGATGGATTTCGGGAGACTTGCTATGCGCTATGGGATTACCCATAACGGCATAACGGTCGATATTAGATGATGGTGAATTCAACTGGAAAAAATACCCTTGAGGATAAAGAATATTATAATAGCGAGAAAGGCGCCGGCAGGCAAAGTCACAATCCATGACATAAAGATAGACCGCACCACGCGCATGTTCACGGCACCGATTCCACGGGCGATACCAACACCTAATACGGCACCAACCAATGTATGAGTAGTCGATATGGGTAAGCCCGTACCGGAAGCAACGACGACGGTGGTGGCGGCTGCCAGGGTAGCAGCAAAACCACGACTGGGAGTAAGGTCGGTAATGCCCTTACCGACAGTTGCAATAACGCGTCTGCCATACATCACGAGCCCTGCAATAATACCGACTCCACCAATAGCCAGTATCCATGCAGGTAATATTGCTTTTTGCGTTAGTTCACCTGACTCAGAAATGCTGACGACGGCTGCCATTGGTCCAACTGCATTGGCAACATCGTTTGAACCATGTGCAAATGCCATGGCACAGGCCGTTACCATCATTAGTATGCCAAAGATTTTTTCAACGTTGGTATAATGAAAATCTTTATCGGCTTTTGGATCTATTTTGATCTTGCTGATAGCGTAATAACCAAACAACATGGTAAGAAAACCAAAACCGGCTGCGAGTGAATAGTTCTGAAATGTTGTTGTGTGTAAGCCAATATGTTTCAGACCTTTAAACAGGGTTACGAGCGTAACGATAAAACCAACCAGAAACATGTAGACGGGTACATAACGTTTTGCATTTTTCAACGGGTCGGGCGTGAGTAAAATGAGTTTTTGTACGCTCATGAATAACAGGAATGCAATCAGTCCCGATAGGACGGGTGAGACTACCCAGCTGGCGACAATGGAACCAACTTTGGCCCACATAACGGCCTCAATACCTATACCCACTGCTGCGAAACCAACAATCGCACCAACGATGGAATGAGTTGTAGAAACTGGCCAACCTTTTTTGGATGCGATCAATAACCAGATTCCTGCCGCCAGTAATGCAGCAAGCATACCGTACACAACCAGTTCGGGGTCGCCCGCCAGTATTTTATTATCGAGTATACCTTTGCGAATTGTTTTGGTGACTTCGCCGCCTGCAAGGTAGGCGCCGGCAAACTCAAAGATAGCGGCAATGATGATCGCCTGTTTTAATGTCAGTGCCTTACTACCAACTGATGTTGCCATGGCATTGGCTACATCATTAGCACCAATACCCCATGCCATAAATAAACCAAAAATAATTGCCAGGGTGATAAATACGTCTGCAAATTCCATCAGGAACCTCTTTCTTATTATATATTTTAATGTTTGTAATTAGCGTGCCAGCATAAGCTGCAGGCGGCTACCGACACGTTGTGAAATATCAGCGACTTCACCAATAGCTTCGATAACCTTGTACATAAACATGACGTCAATAGGAGGAAGTTCCTTTTCGAGTTTATAAAGTTTTGAACGTATACTGATTTGTATCTTGTCAGTTTCACTTTCAATCTTGTCGAGTTTTCTAATCATGGATTCGACAATCTGTATTTCGCTACCCTTGAATCCCGTTTCGACGAGTTCATCGAGTTCATTCACGGTGATTTCCGCCTGATTACAGGTGTCGATACAGCGTGCAACAAACTCCTTAATGTGATCAGCAAGTATCTCGGGAAAAATCATTTTTCTGCCGAGAATTAATCCCGAAACGTCTTTGGCCTGATTAGCGACATTGTCTTGCATGGTTAGTACTTCGAGCAGGTCACGACGGGACACAGGCAGCATCATACCTTTTGGTAGATTAAGCCGGAGTTGTTTTTTTAATTTATCGGCTTCGCGTTCAAGTTTGGATATGGATTTGTAAATGGCCTTGGCTTCTTTCCAGTCTCCAGCAATGACAGCATTAAAATACGCCTCCAGTTCAGAAACACAGGCCGTTACTTTGGCCATGTGAAGTTGCAGTGGGCGTACCGGCGAAGAGCCAAAGATTTTGGCAAAAACATTGGTAACCATATTTAAGACTCCATTATTTTTTTCGCAGTATACGACATCTTTAGTAAATGTGTCTGTTTTATTACAATAGTAAATAATTCTATCTTATTGTTTTTTATAAAATTAAAAATTATTTAATAAAATACCCTAAAGTTTCTGTCTGAAACAGACGTTATATATAAGGTATGATATTGTTGTTTAATTGCATTTCCAGATACTGACAGGAGTGGCCTTATGAGTGAGATTTCTGCGCTTAATTCAGCATTAACAGGAATCCAGAAAGGGATGTCAGGGATTCGCAAGAGTGCTGCGGACATCGCTAGTGCCAGCACACTTGAAAACGGGTTTTCTACGGAAGACATCGCACGTTCAGCTGTTAACCTGAAAGAAAATGAATTACTGGTCAAGGCATCCGTCAAGGTATTAAAAACAGTGGATGAAACGATTGGTAGTTTGTTTGATGATGAGGCCTGACAGGTTGACTGTCGGACTTATGTATCATGATTATTCCCGCTGTTACACCCCAGATACCCGTCGCCTTACCGACACCTGTTGCTGTCGAGCCGGCAAGACGACCTGATACTGAAAACAAGTCTAAGCAAAAGGATAGCCAGTCAGATAGCCATACCCGACAGGATGCCACGTCTTCAGCTGATAGCCCGACGGCAAAACCTGCGCCTCAGCAAAATGCCGAAGAAATAGCTGAAATTCAACAGCTTGCGCAACGTGATCGTGAGGTGCGTGCACATGAAGCTGCCCATAAAGGTGTTGCAGGGCAATATGCGACCGGTGCTGCACAGTTTAGTTATACCCGTGGTCCGGACGGCAGACAATATGCAACTGGCGGTGAGGTCGGTATCGATGCCTCGGTACCTGGTGATCCTGCTGATGCCATCCGCAAGGCGCAGATTATTCGGCGAGCGGCACTCGCACCGGCCCAACCATCTGGCCAAGACAGGGCAGTGGCCGCACAAGCTACCCAGATGGAGGCGCAGGCCAGGGCAGATTTATTGGAGGAACAAGCAGAGAGCAGGCTTGCTGATAAAACGCAGGGTGAGCAAAAGCGTAATGAAGTTAATCAGGCCTATACAATTGACCCTGAAAAATCGGCTCAGGAGCTAGATATTACCGCATAATTATCGATATTCTTGGCTTTTCATGTCATTTTAAGTATCCTATAACTCCTATTTCAATGTCACTGCCAAAAGGCCCGTAATGCAAATCTCAAAGAATAAAGTTGTCACACTCGAATATGTCCTGAAAGATAACGATGGAACCATTATTGATCAATCCAGTGGCGATGATTCATTTGCCTTTATACAAGGTATTGGTGGAATTATTCCGGGTCTTGAAAATGCTTTGGATGGTAAAAAGGCCGATGATGCCTTGAGCATTACAATTGAGCCGGATGAAGCCTATGGTCATAGGGAAGATTCATTGTTAGCGGAAGTACCACTTGATCGATTCGATGATGCAGGTGAAATAAAAGAAGGCATGCAATTTCAAACTGCCGGTGAAGATGGTACGGCACGCGTCGTGACTGTGATGAAGATAGACAATGGCACGGTGACAGTGGACGGCAACCACCCTTTAGCCGGTATTACTCTTAACTTTGACGTTAAAGTGCTGGGTGTACGTGATGCTACAGAAGAAGAGCTTGAACATGGGCATGTACATGGTCCAGGTGGGCATCAGCACTAAAATTAGTGGCGAGTATCGAGGTACTATAGTAGGCGCGGCCTTTGGTCGCGATTTATTAACCAGTAAACCGTAAGGCCATGCAGTCGTCTTGCATCCTCTGTCGCCAATTTAATTATATGAAAAACCTGCATAAAATGATGACTGCTATAGCTGCGTCGGCGTTAGCTATGATTGGTTTTGATATATCAATTTATATTGATGGAATAATTAATTTACCTATACATCATTTAGCAGAAAATATTTTCTCACCTCTGGTGTTCATGGACCCAGATCACTCGACTTATGTCTCCTTAGTTAGCGCTGCGCTTGCACATACATTTATAGCGCTTGTTATAGTCTTTTCCATGCTTTACTTAACTGTGAAAAATCGTAAATTATTCATTATTTGCTACGTTACCGTCTTACTCTTCTACATTGTTTACGAACTAGCATGGTATGAAGAGATACCAAACCTGATATATTTATTTGCTGCTGATAGATTTTTGTTTCAATCGAGTTGGCTAATAGCATGGTTTGTTATGAAACCCAAATTATCTCAGCCTGGAACCCAGTCATTATAGATACAAATCATTGTTTATCGCGACGAGCGATCAAGAGGCCTACACCTGCTACACCCAAGGCAAAATAGAAAATGCTAAATACGGATGTATTAGGTAGAAAACTGATCAAGGCAAATACCAGGCCTAATGTCATTACACCCGCAAAAATATAGAAGCGGGGTTTTATCAATTTTATTAAAATATAATAAAATGTGTACATCAGAGCCAAACCTATGACCACCTGAAGCCAAAACGATGACTCTATTGTCTCTAACATGATTTTTTCGGTTTAAATTTCATCAGTACCTTAACATTCTGCTTTATTCAGTTCTGTTAGATTTAGTTCAAATACGTTCTTGAAATATGATTAAGTATTACGGGTTTACAGTGTTTGGATCGTAAACACTTCGTTTTATCACAAGTACACGCATATGCCCTTGGGGGCCTACTCCGCCCGATACTCTCGCATCAAATCGTACCAATATATCACCTTCGTCCCATGATCTAAGTTTATCTAGAGCGTACTTTCTTGCTAGAGCACCTGACACAAAACCAGCAGTTTTACTTCTTGTAACTAATGTAGATATCCCCGCTGCACCTGCACCTAAATAATTAGCATTCTTTGCTTTTTGATTATTTAATTCTTTCGATTGATCTTTATTAATCGGCTTAAACACAAGTACTGTCAGTGCACATGTTCTTTTACCCTTCCAATTTGGATGTTGGCCGGAACGCATATGCTCATATACGTCATAGGCTTCAGAACCGACAGCTTTACTGATGATATTATGGGTACTAAATTGCATGGATTTTAAAGATGTTAAGTTACTGTCCGTAACCATTTTTTTGTGCGTCGCGCAATTGCCCCGTGTTTAAATATACCTGCTGAAAATGATGCCATTATGTTATCTCCTTATAAATATTTTATTTATCTATCCTTGTGTGGTATTGCTGCGTATATATTTCTATATGTCTGTTTAGTTTTTCTGGTTTTAGTACCTTCGCGAAGCCTGCTATCAACAATAATATACAACCAGTAATAACTCAAGAATACAAAATTGCACCTGGTTAGATTGAATTTATCAATTTAGACTTAAATATATGATTGTTGGAGTGTAATTCGAGGTAATATGTCCCTTAATATTTCGAGCTTGATAATTGATCGTCAACAGTCTGAAGAGACAGTTTAAATTAATTTCACCCAGATAAAACTCCCTTTCATATCGAGCTAATACTTCAGTATTGTACTGAATCTAATACATCATCACAAAACAGAGGTGGATCGAATAATTACCTGGAATCGATGAAAATATGTCGTCTGTTAGTTAGTGTCAACCAGGGCTTTGCTTAATCCTATTCAAATAAATAATGCTTTTTAATGTCCCTGGTTATATTCCAGGTGCATGACATGCCCTTGGGAAACCGAACGAGGTCACCGGCTTTTATCAATACCGGTTCGGCACCATCCGGTGTGACGGTCACTTCACCTTCAAGTATGTAACAGGTTTCATTGCTGTCATAGGTCCAGGGAAACTCTGATACTTCCTTTTCCCAGACAGGCCAGTCAAACACGGTCATGACGTCCAGTTTGGCAGGAGAAGGGTTGTGTTCGATATTAATTTGCATCTTCTTTCAACCATTCAGCGGCGCGTTTGGCAAAGTAAGTTAGTATGCCGTCAGCACCAGCACGTTTAATACACAGTAATGATTCCATCACCACGGCTTTTTCGTCCAGCCAGCCGTTTTGTATGGCTGCCATATGCATGGCGTATTCACCGCTTACCTGATAAACAAATGTCGGTGCGGCGAATTGGTCTTTGACGCGACGGACGATATCAAGATAGGGCATGCCCGGTTTTACCATGATCATGTCGGCGCCTTCTTCCAGGTCAAGTGAGACTTCCCATAAAGCCTCATCGGTATTGGCCGGATCCATTTGGTAACTATATTTATTACCTGTACCGAGATTAGCGGCAGAACCGACGGCATCGCGGAACGGGCCGTAATAGCTGGATGCATATTTAGCCGAGTACGCGAGTATGCGCGTGTGTATAAACCCGGCATCTTCGAGTGCTGATCGAATTGATCCAATACGACCATCCATCATATCAGAGGGCGCGACGACATCGGCGCCGGCTTCGGCATGTGACAAAGCCTGTTTAACCAGTACTTCAACGGTTTCATCATTTAACACATAACCACTACTATCGATCAGGCCATCTTGTCCGTGTGAGGTAAACGGGTCTAGCGCAACATCGGTGATCACACCGAGTTCAGGGAAACTTTCTTTCAAGGCGCGAACGGCGTGCTGCGCCAGGCCATCGGGATTAAACGCTTCTTTAGCATCGTCAGATTTTTTGTCTTGCCCGGTAACCGGAAAAAGAGCGATGGCCGGAATGCCAAGGGTGTAACACTGTTCTGCTTCTTTGAGTAATTCATCAATTGAAACGCGTTCTATACCCGGCATCGAGGGTATTTCTTCACGTTTAGCCTGGCCTTCTATTACAAACATGGGGTAGATCAGGTCATCTACACTCAGGCGATTCTCCTGCATCATTCTGCGGGAGAAGCCATCCCGTCGCATTCGGCGCATACGCACAGAGGGAAATTGGCCGCGACTGGTGTCGAGTAGTGACATGTTATTCTCCTGTTTGACTATTGTCTGAAGTTTATCATTGGTTTGAAACTTTATTAAGCGACAAGAATCATATATAAGGTATAAACGACTCAGAAGTATAATTTCAGGAAATTTAAATGCACGCTACCTTGCCTTTGTTGATTGATACCGATTTTCCAGCCATTAAACGTCGTGAACTTGAGACCTTACAGGTGAATCTGGGTTATTTATGTAACCAGCAATGCCTGCATTGCCATGTTAACGCAGGACCAAACCGCAAGGAATTGATGGATGAGGTGACGGTGAAGGCTGTGTTGGATTACCTGGAACAGTCAACGGCAACAACATTGGATCTGACTGGAGGTGCACCTGAATTAAATCCTCTTTTTCGGGAAATGGTCAAACAGGCGCGAAATTTGGGTTATAAAGTGATTGATCGTTGTAATTTGACGGTATTGTTTGAACCGAATCAGGAGGATCTCGCTGCATTTCTAGCTGAAAATCAGGTAGAAATAACAGCGTCATTACCCTGTTATCTGGAGGAGAATGTAGACGCTCAGCGGGGCAAAGGGGTTTTTTCAGCCAGTATCGATGGATTGCGCCGGTTGAATAAGCTTGGTTATGCCCAGACAAATAGTGGTCTGGTACTGAATCTGGTTTACAACCCGCAGGGAGCAAGCTTGCCACCTGCACAGTGCGACCTGCAAAAGGACTACAGAAAATTCCTGCATGATAGTTATGATATTGAATTCAATAATCTTTTTACCATAACCAATATGCCAATCAAACGTTTTGGTAGTACGCTGGTTTCGAAGGGAGAATTTGACTCGTATATGGATTTATTAAAACAGAGCAGTTTAGCGGAAAATATCGAAGGGGTGATGTGTAGGAGCCTGATTAGTATCGATTGGCAGGGTTATGTCTATGACTGTGATTTTAATCAGATGCTCGGGCTAAGCATGCCTGATAAAAGTAAGGCTTTACATATTACTGAATTGGCAAAACAGGGATTGGAAGGAAACTCGATAGCCGTTGCTGACCACTGTTACGCGTGTACTGCCGGACAAGGTTCAAGCTGTGGTGGCGCACTGGTGTCCTGAACGATATGATAGTGGCTTCGAGCCAGTATAATTAGGATGTGGCATGGCAAATGCCCTGGAGTTAATCAAACCCTCAGATTTACCGGCGCCGCGTCAAGCGGCTATTCAGATTATGCGCGCTTGTGCAAAAGAAAATATCAGCAATCAGGACCTGGCCAAGCTGACTTCAAACGATCCGCAGCTCATTGCGGAGTTACTTCGCATCGTCAATTCCCCCTTCTTTGGTGTGTCCGGCGAAGTTAGTTCGATTGCCAGGGCGATTAATATTCTCGGTCATCGTGCCCTGCGCAATATGGTGTTATGTATTTCAGTAAAGGATGTGTTGGAGCCGGATGCCATTGCCGGATTTAATCTTACCGACTTCTGGGAGGACACTTTACGACGCGCAATGTCTGGCAAGCTACTGGCCAGTATTGCAGGCCTTGATAAAGAGGATTGTTTTACAGCCTGTATGTTGCAGGATTTTGGTCTGTTGGTAATGTTTCATGTCTTTAGTGGAGCGCAGGCAGGCTGGTCTGAGTTGATTTCGAAAAACCCCGATAGAAGGCTCGAGCTGGAACAGGAGTATTTCAATGTAACTCATGACAAAGTATCTGCGATGCTGGCAAAGGCATGGTCATTGCCTGAGCAATTTGTACATGCCATTGAAAGGCATCACCAAGGTAGTGAGCTCGATAGTAAGCAGGATGACGATAAATTAGCCATCGTGATGCATTGTGCAGATTGGCTGGCAGCGTTATTCAGTGCCAAAGGAAAGGCCAGAATGCTGCAGACGGTGCATGACAAGCTGGCTCAATATTTTGGTACAAGTGAACAAGAAAATATCGAGTTGCTCAATAAAATACCAGGCATGGTTGAAGAAGCTGCGTCGGCTCTGGGTTTGCATTTGCAGGAACAGGCTGATTTTGATGAAATTTTACGTGAAACTAATATCCGCCTCGCCGATGAGAATATTAGCTATCAGGAGCTGAACTGGCAACTGGAAGAGGCATTGCATGAGAGGGATGAGCTGGCAGCCTCACTCAGGCATGAACTTGAATTAGCCGCAGAGATTCAGCGTAGCCTGTTACCCGGCGACAAAGACAAGCAATTTCCTGTATATGGTGTGAATATTCCAGCTAGTGAACTATCCGGTGATTTCTTTGATCATTTCAAACTTGACGATGGTAGTATTTTATTTAACTTGGGTGACGTATCTGGAAAAGGTGTCACCGCTTCACTATTAATGGCCAAGGCAAGTAGTTTATTCCACTGCCTGGGCAAGCAAGAGCGTGATCTTGGCAAATTAATAAGCCAGATCAACAATGAGATTTGTGAAACATCGGTGCGTGGTATGTTTGTTGCGATGGTGGCGGGCCGATATCACGAGAAAAGTGGTGATGTAGAGCTAATAAATGCGGGTAATCCGCCGATAATACATGTACAGGAAAATCGTGTGATCAGAAAAATTGATGCTGCCTCACCACCATTAGGCGTGGTAGCAGAAGCGGAGTTTCCTGTACTAAAATTTAATCTGGGTAAGGGTCATTTAATTATGTACTCAGATGGTGTGACGGAAGGGTATATCGCCGAGAAGAAAGAATATGGTATGCAGGGACTGCTGGCGACAATTGAGGCAAATATCAAACAATTGCCACGTCAGCAAATTGAAGCTATTTTACAACTATTTTCTCAAGCTAAAGTTAAGCAGCGGGATGACATTACGATTATGGTTCTAGGTGGATGCAGACAAGGGTACGCAAGCCTGTGTAAGTATAAATTTACTGCTAAACCGGCTGAATTACAGTATATGCGTCAGGAAGTACGTAACGTTTTGGAAAATACGGGATGTCAGAAACTGTGTATTGACCGTTTAATTTTGGCCGTCAATGAGGCGGCGATGAATATTATTCAACATGCCTATGGTGATGAAGGTGGTGATATCCATATTGAGATTTTACGTTCTGAGGAGGACTTGTTATTCCGGCTGACCGATTCTGCCTGTCCGATTGACCCAAGGTGTGTTAAATCCAGAGATTTGAATGACATCAGGCCAGGTGGTCTCGGTGTGCATTTTATGAAAGAGATAATGGATGAAATTCAGTTTCAGGAAACCTGTGACAATACAGGCAATATTTTATTAATGAGTAAAAAACTGGATGATTCCTGTTTATAAAAAATGAGGGGGTAATGTTATGGAATACGAAACGCGCACCGAGGCGGGCTACCGTGTGCTTGAGCTTAGTGGGGAAGTCGACCTGCATTTTTCACCGCAGGCTAGAAAACAAATTCTGAAGTTATTGAAAGAAGGTTATGACTTGCTGGTGGATTTGTCGGCAGTTGAATATATTGACTCATCCGGCGTTGCAAGCCTGGTAGAAGGTTATCAGGTTGCCAAAGATGACAATCTCAGATTTGGCCTGGTCGGGGTTAGTGATGCTGCAATGCAAGTATTGCAACTTGCCAGACTGGATAAAGTTTTTCCCATCTATAATTCAGCTGATGACGCATGAGTTTAAGTGGTTATAACAATAAATAAGTTGCATCAAATGCTGGAACGTAAATCATGTTACGTTACATAGAATATTTTGGAAAAACCACTTTTCGCGCAGTCGAAGAGTTGGGTTACGCTATGTCGCTGGCGTTTGAAAGTATCTACTGGCTGATACTTGGTAAGTCAAAAAAACAACCGGTGAAAATTTTTGCTGTTGTTGAAGAGGTATTGGTAATTGGCGTGCATGCCATACCGATTGTTTCAGTATTGTGTTTTTCCGTTGGTGTCATGCTGGCTATTCAAGGTATTGATACGCTGAAAACGTTTGGAGCCGAGCATAAGGTTGTGCTCGGTATTGCACTTGCTATACCTCGCGAATTTTCTCCTTTGATTGTTGGTATTCTGGTTGCAGGTCGGTCCGGGTCGGCGATTACCGCTCGCATCGGCACGATGGTTGAATCACAAGAGATAGATGCATTACGTGTGATCGGCATAAACCCCAACCGTTACATAACCGCGCCTTTGTTACTGGGTACAATGATTTCTATACCCTTGTTGACCATTCTGGGTGACTTTATGGGATTGCTGGGTGGAGGGGTATTCGCATCGCTCGAGTTGGGCATGAGCCTGGATGCCTATTTTACCAGGACACTGGATATACTGGTCCCGTATGATATTTTTCAGGGGCTGATCAAAAGTCTTATCTTTGCTTATATTATTGCGGTGGTTGGAGTCAGTAATGGTTTTCAGGTTCGTGGTGGAGCTGAAGGGGTTGGTAAGGCAACGACACGATCTGTTGTCATGGCCATTAGTTATATCGTTGTTGTTGACATGATATTTACCTATTTTCTTAATAAATGAAGTGAGCGCGTGGAAAATACAGCCATAATAAAAATAGAAGATCTGGTGATGTATTATGGAACCAGGCAGATTCTTAAATCCGTGAGTTTGACCGTCAATCAAGGCGAAATCATGGTGGTGATGGGAGGCAGTGGATCAGGTAAAAGCACCTTGTTACGTTGTTTGCTTGGTCTGGAAAATATTACTTCAGGATCGATACAGATCCTGGGTGGTGATATTACCAAGAAGTCTGAATCTGAAATGTATGAATTAAGGAAAAAAATGGGGGTTTCATTTCAGGGTGGTGCGTTGTTCGGCTCTATGAGCGTTGGTGATAACGTTCAGCTACCGTTGAGAGAACATACCAATCTTGATGACAAGACTATGCAGATAGTCAGTCGCATGAAACTCGAGGTGGTAAATTTGTCAGGGTTCGAGCACCTGATGCCATCAGAGCTTTCAGGTGGGATGATAAAAAGGGCGGCACTTGCACGCGCTATTGTCATGGATCCGAAGATGCTTTTTTTTGATGAACCTTCTGCCGGGCTGGATCCAGTCACATCGGCCGAACTGGATGAGCTTATTTTGCGTCTGAGAGATGCAATGAATATGACTATGGTAGTCGTAACGCATGAGCTCGATAGCGCATTCAAGATAGCGGATAGAATTACAGTGTTGGATCAGGGTGAAGTGCTGGTATGCGATACGGTCGATAATGTGCGTAATAGCAAATCAGATCGCGTGCAAGATCTGTTAAACCGGCGGGCTAGAAATGATGAGGTTAATGCAGATGAGTACCTCAGGCGCTTGACAGTTTAACTAGTATTAGAAGTATTACTATATTAATTTGGAATGTAATGAAAAAACAAAAAACAAATTATTTACTGGTTGGTATTTTCGTCTTGTCGATGCTGGCTTTCCTCATAATAGTGTTGTTTCGTGTCACTACAAATAATGATGATGTAGACAGCTATTACGCAAGTTATGCCAATATTGCCGGAATAAAAATCGGAACGGTAGTCAGTTATGGTGGATTTCGAATTGGTCAGATAAATGAAATTGTGCCTATCCGTAAAGGTGACAAGACACATTTCAAGTTAACACTGGCGATACAAGAGGGTTGGAGAATACCACTAGGCAGTAGAGCTCGAATTATTTCACCAGGCATGTTGTCTGACAAACAGGTTGATATTGAGGAAGGTCGTAGCGATAAATATCACAAACCCGGTGACAAAATAACAGGCAAGGAAGAAGCTAATTTTATGTCAATATTGAATTCGGTTGCCATTGAGGTACAAGAGGTATCAGAGGAAAGCATTAAACCATTTCTGGCCGTATTACAAAAACACGTTGATAGTATAGGCGGCAGTATGAGCAAGCAGCTTCCGGAGTTGGTTTTGTCTGCTCAGGGTGTTATGCAAAAAATGGGTTCGAGTATGCAGGCACTGGAGAAAATTCTGAGTGAAGACAATGCAAAAAACATTAATGCCTCTATTGCGGATGTTCAGGTTTTCTCGTCGCGACTGAAAGACTTGTCGACAGATTTCAGGAAAATGCGCACGCAGATTTCTGATTTATTGAAAAACTCCAATAATATTGTCGCGGATAATAAGCATGATGTTCGCCAGGCTATGAAAGAATTGCGTAAGGTTATGGATGCATTGTCAGGTAGTATTGATAGTATTACCTATAACCTGGAAAGTGCCAGTGGAAACATAAATGAATTCAGTCGGCAAATAAGAGAGAATCCGGCATTACTATTAGGTGGCTCGCCTCAAAGCGATAAGGTGAATGATCATGCAAGATAAGCCGAGATCAGTTGGTTTTATATTGTTGATTGTGTTGTCACAGTGGATGCTGGCATGTAGTAGTCTACCGCCTGTGCCAGTCAACAGGTATTATCATTTACCTGTGCCAGATACTAAATCTGTATCGAGTGATAAGGCGTTATATAAAAGTATTCTGGTCAGACGACCTGTTGTCAGTGGTATATATAATGAACGTGCCATTCTGAATGTTATGGCAACCAGGCCGCTTGAGTTACATCGTTATCATTATCATATGTGGTCACAAGCACCTGCGATGCTTGTGCATGATAACGTAGCGCGATTCATGAGAGTGTCCGGTGTAGCCAGTACAGTAAGCAGGCAAGGCAGTGGTTCCAAAGCTGATCTGATTATCAGTTCGAGAATTCTACGTTTTGAGCAGATTAAGTTGGCTACCGAGAGCCATGCTTTGGTTCATATGGAATTTAGTATACATAGTAATGGCAAAACCTTATTGCGAGAATACGAAGCAAAAGTCAAAGCAGCATCTACAGATATACATGCGCTAGTAGAAGCGTTCGGGTCAGCATTGGATCAAGTTAATATAAAATTGCTAAAGACTTTGATGGAACCCGTTAAGTGATGGTTTATAGTAAAAATGAATGTCATGAATCTTGCCGATTGGCATGCTGATCCCATTTCACCTGCTGATGCGGAAGTTAAGCTGCTGCAAATCCGGGAGCTTATTCGGCATTCAGCGCAATCAGATAATTTTAATTTACGGTTGCAGGAGATAATTGCCCGCTTTTGGTTGGGGCGAGAAATACACGGCGACGTCGCGCAATTACTGGCGCAATGCCGGATTTTGGTGTCAGAAGCCTGGGTCCATAGTATTTATGGCCAATTATTGATGAGCCATAAATTAAAGGGAGCCTTTGAACAATTACAAATAGGATTTAATAAGGCCGCTAATTACTACAGTGCAAGTGACTATCTGAAGGTGATGAAACGTCAGGAAATACTCAGCTACATAGTCGAAACTGAATCAGGTGGCGTAGCCTGTTCACTGGAAATGTTGCTAGCTGAAGGGAATATTATAAAGAAATTAACGAAAAGTAAGGGGTCTTATCGTTTCAGTTACCCAAGCAAGGATGATATTAGCGGTTAGAGGCCAAATTTACCCTTAAATTATCCAATTGTTATCATTTCGGACAAAAGAGTTAGCGGTGTTTGCCGATAATAAGCAAATGGAAGGTAATCGATTGTGTGTTCGGAGTGCAATATGAATAGTTTTAGGTTTTGGTTGCTGTTTCTGGCCAGCTCGGTGCTGTTGGCACCAGTGGTATTTGCCGACACTACCCTGGTGCTTAATACGACAGGCAAAACCCCCTTGAATGACATCAACAAGAAAGGTTTTATGGACCTGATTAGTACAGAGCTGTTTTCCCGTGCAGGTTTTGGTTTACGGACAGTGAGTATACCGGCTGAGCGCGGATTGAAAAATGTGAATGCGGGAATAGAAGATGGTGATATGAGCCGAATCAAGGGATTGGATAAGGTGTATTCCAATATGGTACGCATACCTGAAAAAATAATGGATTGGGAGTTTGTTGTATTTTGTCGTAAAGATCTAAAGCTGGAGCAAGGTTGGAAGGCGCTGGAAGGAAAATCTGTTGCCATTATAAATGGCTGGAAGATTCTTGAGCGTAAGGTTCCGGGTAAAGCTGAATTAATCAAGGTGCGGGATGCGAGGCAGTTATTTACATTATTACTGAAGGATCGTGTTGATCTGATTGTGTATGAGAAATGGTCTGGATTGAAAATGCTAGCAGACAAAAAAATGAGCGAATATGAAATCAGGAGTCCTGCACTTGAAAAAAAGGAAATGTTTATTTATCTACATAAGAAACATAAACATTTAATCAGCAAGCTTGATTTAATTTTGAAAGAAATGAAGCAGGATGGTAAATACGCAGAAATATATCAGCAAACTTTGGGCGGTTTAATCACCGAATGAAAAATAAATTCAAGATAAAAAACAGTATTGCCAAACAGATTATTATTTTTGTCGTTCTATTTAGTACTCTAATAACAATATTGACGACAGCATATCAATTATATGGTACCTATAAACGCGATCTGGCTATTATCGAAGATCAGTTTCATGAAATAAAAAAAGTACATCTGGCTAGTCTTGCCAGAAAACTGTGGGTGTCTGATAAACATGAAGCGGTTGTATATCTGGAAGGTGTTCTGGGTGTGCCAAGTGTAAAGTATATGCAGATAAATGAGTTAGATCAGCTTTGGCTAGAGCTAGGGATCAAACAAAAAAAGAACGTTATTTCCAGGACATACCCCATGGAATATTGGTATAGAGGGCAATCACGTAAGATTGGTTCATTTTATATTGAAATGAGCCTGGAGAGTGTCTATGAGCATCTGTATACACAACTCTGGCCTATATTGATTGGTAATGCCATTAAAACATTTTTGGTGGCGGGGTTTATTTTATTTATTTTTAATAGCCTGGTAGGGCGGCACATTAAAAATATTTCTGATTACCTTTCATTAATGACAGTTGATGATGAGGATCAAGAGCTGACACTCGAACGAAAAAATAAATCATCGCGAGATGAGCTGGACGTACTTGTAGCGTCAATAAAAGGAATGAGGATCAACCTTAGCAAATCTATCCGTGATGTTAATGAAAACGAAGCACGCTTGAACCTGATACTGGATACGGTTGAGGAGGGTGTGTATGGCGTGGATAAGAATGGAATATGCACATTTGTGAACTCTTCGTGCCTGGAAATGCTTGGTTATACAAATGAAAATGAATTAGTAGGTGAAAATTTGCATTCGTTGATTCATCATACGTATCCAGATGGTCGTCATTATCCAAAAGAAGATTGTCATGTACGTCTCGCCATGCATGAATTATGTAGTACGCATTCTGATGACGAAGTGCATTGGCGTAAAGATGGTACTTCTTTTCCTGTAGAGTATTGGGCGCATCCGGTGATTAAGGAGGGTGTGCTTGAAGGGGCAGTTGCAACTTTTATTGATATCAGTGCTCGCAGGGAAAATGAGCTGCTGATAGCAAAATCAATGGATGAATTAAGTTATTATAAATACGCACTTGATCAACACTCACTGGTTTCGATTACAGATAACGATGGCCATATAGTTTATGCTAATAATTTGTTTTGTTTGCAAAGTGGTTATGCCTTAGAAGAGTTGCAGGGTTATACGCATAATATTCTTAATTCAGGTTATCATGATGATGACTTTTTTGAGGATCTTTGGCAGAAAATAACTCGTGGCTATGCCTGGAAAGGGGAAATAAAAAATATATCTAAAAACGGCGAATATTTTTGGTCGGACACAACTATTATTCCGCATGTTATTAAAAGTGGAAAACCAGACCGCTATATTGCATTAAGAACAGACATTACAGAAAAGAAAATCATTGAGAAAGAGCGCGAGAAGCAGGCTGATCGTTGGGAGAAACTGTCACGTCTGGGCATAGGACTGACAGGTGATGCTTATAATATATTTAATCGTATTTGTGAAAATATCGAGGAATTGCTTGATGTTGATTATGTCACTATTCATGAAGTAGATAAAAAATCATCATGCCTGATGTCTGAATGCTTCAGTGATGCGACCCGTGGACTGGATAAGAATATAATCGATAGCACATTCGTCTCAGCCGTTGTTAATTCAGGCGAAACAGAAATTATGAAGCATGACAATTGGCTGTTAGTGGGACTGCCCGCCATTAATAGTTATGAAGAAGTTGTGGCTGTATTGTGTCTGGTGATGACATCCGAAAGAGAACTTGCCGTTGTTGATTTTGAGTTGCTGAGCTTGTTTTTGCAGCGAATAACATCAGAGATAGAGTACAAACGATCACATAAAGAACAGGATCATCTTGAACATCAATTGCAGCAATCACAAAAAATGGAAGCCCTGGGCTTGCTTGCTGGTGGTATTGCACATGATTTTAATAATATGTTATCAGCAATACTGGGGTATTCGTATCTTGCCAAGGAAGTTTTGGGTAAAGATGGAGACAAAGATATGATGGAATATCTGCAGCAGATACATAGTGCAGGAGAGCGTGCCCGTGATTTAATAAAGCAGATGATGATGTTTTCACGCAGCGATGATCGTGAAACCAGTATAATAAATGTATCTGTCGTTGTTAAAGAAGTATCCAAATTGTTGCGTGCAACTTTGCCTACAAGCATTACCATTCAGGTGCAGGCAAAAGATGATTTGCCACCTGTTGAAGCATCTCCGGTATCAATACATCAAATACTCATGAATTTATGTGTGAATGCACGTGATGCCCTGGACGAGAAAGGGGTCATTAATATTCAACTTAAAAGAATAAATACAGACAAAGCAATTTGTGTTGCTTGTGGCGAGCAATTTGGAGGTGACTTTGTTGTGATAGAAGTCGAGGATGATGGTAGTGGTGTGGATGATGACGCCTTTGCAGAAATATTTATACCTTTTTTCACGACTAAAGCAGCAGGTAAGGGTACGGGCATGGGGTTGTCGATGGTGAATAATTTGACTCACCGTTACCATGGACATTTGCTGTTGGAGTCCAGTACCGGTATTGGTACGAAATTTTCTATATTCCTGCCTGTCTTTATAGAAGGTAGTGAGAGTATTGCGGCTGGCGGCAAGATCGTTCGTCGTCTGGAGAGTGTAATAACCAAGGATAAACATATTCTCGTTGTTGATGATGAGATGTCTGTTGCGCGGTTACATGGCCAGTTACTTGAGAGTTATGGTTTTCGTGTTTCTGTTGAAACCGATGGATTGTCTGCCCTGGACTTGTTTGAAAAGAATCCATCGAAATTTGATATGGTCGTTACAGATCAAACCATGCCAAAAATGACAGGTTCAGAATTGGCTACCAAATTATTGAAAATCAATCCTGAGTTGCCGGTGATATTATGTACGGGTTATAGTGAGAATCTTAGTGAAGAAGATGCGCTAGCGCTGGGGATTAAAGCCTACCTGATGAAGCCGGTTAAAACCAGCACCATGATTGATACTGTCGGTGGTCTATTCGATTCATCTACTCAGGTTTAATAAAAAAATTCGATTTATAAGCGTGTGGCGCAGATGTCGCCTGTTAACTAATCAGTGTCTTGAAAGCTTGAATATCAGATATTTGTCCAGTTTCAATATCAATTTCGGGGTACTGCAGGTGCCTTGATTGGCATAGACGAGCGATCCTTGGCCACGACCATTCAAATAATGTTTTATTAAAAATCTCCTGATCGAGACTCATTGTGTCATAACAGCCCTTGATTTCTCTTTGGCGTTGGGCTTCAAAAAGTATCAGGGCGGCAGAAACAGAAACATTGAGGGATTGCACAAGCCCTTGCATTGGAATTTTAATGAGCTCATCGGCATTGTTAATGGCATATTCTGATAATCCGGTACGCTCAGATCCCATTATAATAGCGGTTGGTTGGGTATAGTCATAATCGCTATAATGTGTTGCATTCTTATCAGGATGGGCTGCGATAATTCGCATGCCTTTTTGTTTTAATTGTTTTAAGGCGGATGTTTGTTTTTCGTGTTGAATGAGCTCAATCCAGCGTAATACACCAGCTGCGGCTTTGGGGTGTCGAAATGATAGTCCGTCTGGCGTAACAATGTGTGCCTGATGGATGCCAATTGCCTCGCATGAGCGTAGAATGGCGGCCATATTATGTGGCTTGTGAACATTTTCCATCACCACGGTCAGGTTGGTTTGTCGGGCTGTAAGAGCCTGTTTGAGTTTTTGAAAGCGTTCGGGAAGCATGACGGGTATTTTGCTGCATGAATGGTTATTAAATCAATACCACAACAAATTTATTTAGAAAGTTAGAGAACTTAATGAAACTTCTGTTTAGAATATTGCTGCTGATTTCAGCATTACTGGTTGTGTTTCTTGTTATAGGTATGATGTTGCCGAGTCAGCTCCAGGTTGAGTCAAGTAGTCGAATAAAAACAACTGTGAATAACGTTTATGTGCAATTGATTGATTATAAAACCATGCCAGCATGGTTGAGCTGGTCAACTAAGGACAGGACGATGGTGTATCGATATGAAGGGTCTGATGCAGGCGTGGGTACTATCATGCATTGGCAAAGTCAGAATCCAGAAATAAGTAATGGTAGTCAAAAAATTATTGAAGCAGAAACAGATAAATACGTTAAAAATATCATCGCAATGAATGGGATGCCAAGGGCCTATTCATCATTCAGGCTTACAAGTAATAATGATCACACGGTTGTAAATTGGCGTTTTGATATGCAGTTTGGTTTTAATATCCCAGCCAGGATAAGAGGGTTATTTCTGCGTGATATCATAGAGCAGCATTATCGAAAAAGCCTGAAGAATTTAAAAATATATCTTGAGCAGAAAAAATTATAGATCCGGTGAATTCGAACGCGTAACTTTATCTAGCCTTACCCCGCTGTAAAATGAGAAACCTTAGCCCAGCCCTGTTTTAACAGATTCTGCACATCATCTATACTAACGGTACTTAATTTTTCTAGCAGGTCTTCGGTATTGATAATATTGCCGGTATAGAAAATATCCCTGGCCATTTTATCCATTCTGGCTTCCAGGTCATCTTGTGCAACAATCAGACTGGATTGCAGGTGTTGTCTGGCAAATTCCATTTCTGATTCGGTCGGGCCATTTTTGATAAAATCGACAATGGTTTTCTCAACCGCGCTTGTTGTTTTGTCACTATTTTCTTTTTCAGTATTGGTTTGAATAAACCACAATCCCGTGTCTGAATAGTGGTCAACGCGTGAATCGATGCTGTATACCAGTCCTAGTTGTTCGCGCAATACCTGATATAAGCGTGAATCATACCCCCCAGCCAGTATATGGTTGGCAAGTTCGTACGCAGGTTGTTTGTCATCATTGTAGGCGACGGCAGGCATAACCCAGAGGAGGTGATGCTGCTCTGCGGGTATATCAAGGTGTTTGCATGTGGTGATAAATTCAGGTGCCAATGTCTCTGGTACTGCTGTCTGTGTTGTCTGGGTAAGCATGTTGACTACCTGGCAAACTTCGTCATGGTTTACATTACCTGTTACAACAATGCTTAGTCGGTTGTTTCCGGTAACATTAGTTAAATATTTAACAAGGTTATTATGTTGAGCATGATGCAGAGACTCTCTGGAGCCCAGAATTTGTCGGCCCATAGGATGATTGCTCCAAACCTGCTCAGTCGCAAAATCTTCAAGTGCCTCTTCAGGGTCATCGTTAAGCATGGCCAGTTCTTGCAATACTACATCGCGTTCTATATTAAAATCATTTTTTGTAAAGTCAGAATGAAAAAGCATTTCAATAAATAATTTCAATAAATCGATCGTATAGTGTTTAGGTACAAGACCGTGAAATGCTGTTAGCTCCCTACCGGTTTCTGCGTTGATATGACCACCCATAATTTCGAAACGGGAGGAAAGCTGTTGACCTGTGTGATACTTCGTTTGTTTGAATACCAGATGTTCGAGAAAATGCGCATAACCATGTTCATTGGTATTTTCTGAACGTACGCCATTCTTTAACCAGATTCCTATAGCTGTTGTTTCTACATTGTAATTTGGGTTGGTGACTATGGTTATATTGTTGTCGAGTGTACTGATTTCAGTCATTATAATTTTGTCGTCCAAAATGGCGGAATTGGCCTTGTTCTGACAAGGCGGATATGTGTTGTAAATATTGTTACGAGATGATGATAATAATGTTATATCACCTGTGTCGACATTTGCTCTATATTACGTGTCTTGACGGTTTAATTTGCCTGTTCAGGCCACTGCAAATCGGTTGTAACAAAAAATTAATAATTCTGCACTAAAATTGCACGTTTAGTGAATCTTATCGCACTATATTAGTGCGCGATGAGGTTGGGTTCTATAGATAATAGCATGAAATAACTTCTATCTATTTGTATTTATTATAAAAAATAATTTTGGCACGCCTAATGCAAACGTAAAGGCCATATGATATCAAATTTAAGTACTTTCCTGATTTGTTACTGGTTTGATCATCTGGTTTTTTTTATGTTTTGCTACTGGAGAATAAAATTATGAAAACAATGTTGCGTCCTATCGTTCTGGCTACTGCTGCTGCGCTAACAACGCCTATGGTTGCACAGGCTGAATTATCTGCCAATGCTGCAGCTACATCAAACTATATCTGGCGTGGTGTAACCCAGTCTAACGATCAGGCTGCTGTTTCAGGTGGTGTGGATTTCGCTAATTCTGGCTTCTATGCTGGCGTATGGGCTTCTAATCTGAGCGGCAGTGAATATGAGCTGGATCTTTACGGCGGATATAGTGGTGAAGTATCCGGATTTGGATATGATGTTGGTATTATTACTTACCAGTATCCTGTTAGTAGTGCTGGCGATTTTGAAGAGTTGTATTTTAATGGTAGCTACAAGATGTTCAGCTTCGGATTGGCCTATACGGTTGGTGAAGATGCGAGCACAGGTGGCTTCAATAAAGGCGATCTTTATATCCATGCAGGTGCTGAATTTGAAATCAAGAAAGATGTAACGCTGGGTGTCACTATAGGTAATTACGATTTTGATGATGATATCAATGCTGAAGATTATACTCACTTCCAACTTGCTTTGAGCAAGGGTGATTTTTCGCTTTCGCTTGACAAGAATGACCTGACTGATTCAGGTTCGGGTGAGGATAACCTACGTGTTGCTGTAACATGGTCGTCATCATTTGATCTTTAATCACAATATTTTATTGTGGTAGATAAACGGCCCCAATCGGGGCCGTTTTTTTGGCCAAGGATGGCCTTATGCCGCGAAGCCCACGAAGGGCGAGAGCGGCGTCCAACAGTCCATATCGCAATCCACATGTACCTTAAAAGAAAGTATGCAAAAGCCGCGAAGCCCACGAAGGGCGAGAGCGGCGTCTAACAGTCCATATCGCAATCCACATGTGCCTTAAAAGAAAGTATGCAAAAGCCGCGAAGCCCACGAAGGGCGAGAGCGGCGTCTAACAGTCCATATCGCAATCCACACGTGTCATAAAAGAAAGTACGATAAAGCCACGAAGCCCACGAAGCCCAAGAGCTTATGGAGGCAAAAATCTTATTTGCCAGGGTCTTGCTATGCAGATAAAGATGGGCGCTCAAGTGGAAGCTTAACCGTAAATGTAGAGCCTTCACCGAAAACACTGGATCCACTAATATCACCACCCATGAGCTGACAGAACCGTTGGCTGATTACCAGGCCTAGCCCCGTGCCACCATATTCACGTGTGGTTGTGGAATCGGCCTGGGTGAACTCACTAAACAGCTTGTCCATTTGTTCTTCAGTAATGCCGATGCCCGTATCAGATATTTTGAAATAAACCCAGTTATTTTGTTGTTCATTTTTGGTGTAAATTTCCAGAGAGATTTTACCATTCGAGGTAAATTTACAGGCGTTACTTAACAGGTTATACAGAGATTGCCTAAGCCTGACCTTGTCTGTGTTAATAACAATGTTTTCAGCTTTAAGGTCATGTGTAAGGTCATTGTTATTTTGTTTCGCAAGAGGTGCAATAGTAACCATGGTATCTTCGAGAAATTTTGCAATGTCGATAGGCTCAATGTTGATTTCCATTTTACCTGCTTCAATTTTTGACAGGTCAAGAATGTCACTAATGAGTGATAATAAATGCTTGCCAGATCCGTGAATTTTATCGAGATCTGAAGCAATAGATTCCTTGCCTTCGTGAATCGCATCTTCATATAACATTTCGCTGTAGCCAATAATCGCATTCAGAGGTGTGCGCAGTTCATGGCTCATGTTTGCCAGGAATGTGCTTTTTGCACGACTGGCCTCGAGAGCGTGATCGCGTGTCATTTCCAGTTCCTGTTCATAACGTTTGCGTGAAGAGATATCCCTGACTATGCAGACTGTATTGCCGTTGGGATTATGTTCATCATGGATTTTGTAAGCCGTAATAGATACAGGTATGGATAGATTATTATCTGTTTGTAAAATGGATTCTATACCCTTTACTTCGTTATTGGTCTCCAGTATCTTGTGCATGGTTAACCAGTCTTGTGGGTTATTAAATAAAAGAGCGATATTAGAGCCAATCAGTGTTTCTGTGCTATAACCAAACTGTTTGAGCGACGGGCTTGCATTAACTATGGTGTCAAAACGATTTATTTCAATAAATGCATCGGGGATAGAGTTAAAAATTGAACGGAAGCTTGCTTCACTTTCACGTAAGGCTGCTTCAGATTTTTTACGTTGGGTAATATCTCGTAATACACCTTGTACGGCAATCGGTGCTCCAGATCCGTCATAGACAAGTTTAGTGCTGCATGAGGTTGGTCTTAGTTCTCCGCTTTTTGTGACAAGCATGATTTCGTAATCATTAACAAAACCTGTTTTGCCAAGCGCATCAACAAGGGCTTCTCTTTGTTTAGGGTCAGCATATACTGCTGAAGCTGGTTTGCCGGTAAGTTCTTCCGGTTTGTAACCGTAGTGCAATTCAACGGAAGGGCTGAGAATGGTAATGTTTCCCTGCATGTCTGCTTCATAATAAGTGTCTTGAAAAGACTCGAAGATTCGCCTGAAGCGTTGTTCGCTTGTGCGTAACGCTTCTTCAGAATGTTTACGTATGGTGATATCACGTAGTGTGCCTTCTACGGCTGTGACCTCACCCTTGTCGTCATTAATAGGGTTCAGGTTGAGTGAGCATGTAATAATTTTACCATTTTTATGGTAGTAGGTTATTTCATAGTCAGTCAGATAGGACTGCTCCCAGAACTTTTCAAGCATACGTTTTCGAGCGTCTGGATCGGTGTAAAATTCTTCAGTAAGATGACCAATCATTTCTTCTGGCGCATAACCCAGCATATTTTTGCAAGAGGGGCTGATAAATTTGATAATGCCATCTTCTGCTCGAAAATAAACATCCTGTATTGATTCAAAAATACGCCTGAAACGTTGTTCGTTGGCTTTCAGTATGCGTTCGTGGTCTTTACGTTGTCTGATATTGCGAGCAATACCTTCAATGCCGATGGCTTCCCCCATATCATTGAGTAGAATCCGGGCAGAAACAGAGAATGGAATGATGGTGCCGTTTTTGTGCCGCAGTTCAATTTCGTAATCATTGATACTGCCGGCGGACATTAATGCCTGAAGTACTTTTTCGCGCAATTCAGGGTCGGCGTACAGGTCTTCTATTCTTGTGCCTAGTAATTCTGTTTGTTTGTAACCCAGATGTGTGTAGGCTGAAGGACTGATCAGATCAAATGTGCTGTCAGTACTCAAGTGATAATAGATGTCGTCAATGGTATCGAAAATGCCGCGGAATTTTTTTTCGGTGTGTTCTATATCCAGCTTGTATTGTTTACGGTCATCTATGTTTCGTGCCACGCCCTGGATAGCAATAGGATTCCCATCAAGGCATACCAGGCGGTTTGAAACCTCTATCCAGAATGTCTTGTTGTTTTTGTCGTGGACCTGTATCTCGTATGTGTTAGTTTCATTTTTGCCCTTGATCTTTTCCTGCATGCTTTTTTGAATGGTTAGCAGATATTGTGGTTCGACTATGTCTCTAACATTTAATTGGAGGAATTCATCACGTGTATAACTGAAGCTGTTGGCGCCGGTTTCATTAACCCTGGTAAAGTTACCATCAAGGTCGTGTTCATAAATGAAATCATTTAGATGTTCTGTCAGCTCGTGGAATGATTGAACTGCTAGTTGCGCTTTTCTGGTTAGTGCTAACTGATCGGTTATATCAGTTATGATAGCAATGTCATATTCAGCTGTATTTAAGCCTGGGGTATGTTCAAGTATTTGCCATTGAGTTTTTAGCGTATTACCGTATTTGTTGTTTATCGGAAATTGTAGTTCGGATGGCTGTGTATTCGTTTTTAGGAGTGGTAATATTTCTGTTTCATGGCTAATATCAACAAATAACAATTTTTCCAGTTTTTGGTTAAGCGCTTCGCCTTCAGAATAACCAAACAGTTTTTCGGCAGCGAGGTTCCAGAACTGAATAACATGATTATGATCCCAGGCGATAATTGCCAGAGGGAAACGGGGGGCGGCAGATTGTAGAAACACATCCGAACTGATGGATTTGTCGCAAGTATTTTGCTGTGTTTCTAACATGCCTTGGGGATACCTTTAGCTATAATAGTATTTAATAAAATACTAACTTGATTTTTTTGTTGCATTACGATTGAATCTAATAGTATTTATCTGAATTTTCACGTAAAAACTTTAGGATACATTTGTGATTATAAACAAAAAGAAGGGAAATATGAAAAAACAGGCCTTTCTCCAAACACTGGTTACTACATCACTGTTAGCCAGTATAACACCGGTTAGTGCAATCGATATCGACAATAACGGCATAACAGGTAGCTTTGATACGACTATTTCCTGGGGAGCTGCTGCCAGAATACAGTCGCGAGATCCTGCACTTATTTCAAGATCCAATCCAATTGGAGGTACTGCGTATTCGTCAAACACTGATGATGGCAATGTAAACTATGGAAAGGGGCTGATTTCCAATGTCCTGAAGGCAACTCATGACCTGGATCTGGAGTACAAGAATTTTGGAGTCTTTCTACGTGGTAGTTATTTTTATGACTTCCATAATCATGATAACGACAAATTAACTAAAGCGGCAAAGGATAGAATCGGTAGCGATGCCGATATACTGGATGCCTATATTAGTGGAAGTTTTGATGTCGGTGGTAAGGCATTGGACCTTAGGATTGGTAAGCAAGTTGTCAGCTGGGGTGAAAGCACCTTTATCCAGAATTCAATAAATGCTATCAACCCTATTGATGTAGCAAAGATTCGTGTGCCAGGCGCTGAATTACGTGAGGCATTGCTGCCAGTACCGATGTTATTCGCATCTCAGGAATTAACTGAGAATCTGAGCCTTGAAGCTTTTTATTTGACAAGTTTTGAACATACAGAGATAGATCCGCGTGGCAGTTATTTTAGTACCAATGATTTTGCCAGTGATGGAGGCCAGTATGTTGTGGTTGGTTTTGGCGCAGTACCGGATACGGCTTGTCCGACAGTAACATGTATCCCGCGTGCAGCAGATCGGGATGCAAAGGATAGTGGACAATACGGACTGGCATTACGCTGGTTTGTACCAGAGTTAAATGACACTGAATTTGGTTTTTACGCTGCAAATTATCACAGCAGGGTTCCATTAATTAGTGCTAATGCTGTAAGCACTATAGTGGCTGGACCTACACCGATCCCAAGCTCAGCAACATATTTTGTCGAATATCCTGAAGATATTCATCTGTACGGTATTAGTTTTAATACCGAGATACAAAAGTATGGATTGGCCGTACAAGGTGAATATAGTCACCGATCCAATGTGCCATTGCAGGTAGAAGATGTTGAAATTTTATTGAGCGCATTGTGTAGCCCCGCTAGTCAATTGGGAGCCTGTCCTAATGGTCTGGGTGGAGAGATATCGGGTTACCGTCGCCATGAAGTAGGGCAATTACAATTTACTACCACCAAGGTATTTGGTTCAGGTAATCCATTTAACGCAACGCAATGGGTTGTATTGGCCGAGGTAGGTGTAACCCATGTATATGATATGCCAAGCAAAGGTGTATTGCGTTTTGAAGGCCCAGGTACACCACAGCCAGCAAATGCTGCGGTAGCAGCAGCTCAAGATGGTGGTGCAGGCATACCTGCTCAAACAGATGGGTTCGCTGATGCATCATCCTGGGGTTATCGACTTGTTACCCGTCTAGATTACAATTCCGTTGGGAATGGAATCAATCTATCACCACGTTTGGCATTTGCGCACGATGTGAATGGAACCTCGCCAGGCCCTGGCGGCAATTTTATCGAAGGCCGTAAGGCAATAACATTAGGTTTGGCTGCTACTTATTTGAATCAATGGCAGGCAGATGCAAGCTTCACAACCTTCTTTGGTGGTGGGGCATTTAATCAGATTCATGACCGTGACTTTGTTGCTGTTAATGTTAAGTATTCGTTCTAAGGAAAGTGACTATGAGATTAAGTATATTGATATTAAGTAGCACGATTAGTTGCTTGTTAGGCTCGTCAGCTGTTAGTGCTGCGATTGATGCAAGTCAGGCTGCCAGACTAGGAGGCGAGTTAACACCTTTAGGCGGTATCAAGGCAGGTAATGCGGATGGAAGCATTCCAGCCTGGACAGGTGGCATTACAAAAGCGCCGGTCGGTTACAAAGCTGGGCAACACCATGTTGACCCATATGCGACTGATAGTGTGAAATTTACTATTTCTAGCGCAAACATGGAGCAATACAAAGCCAAGCTAAGTGATGGCCAGATGGCAATGATGAAGAAATACCCGGGATTCAAGTTAAATATATACCCGACTCATCGAAGTGCTTCTTATCCACAGCGCATCTATGATGCTACCAAGGCCAATGCAACAACGGCACAGTTGGTAGACAATGGTAATGGAATAGCTGATGCCGTCGTTGGTATCCCATTCCCGATTCCTGCGAATGGTTTAGAGGTTATCTGGAATCATATCGTTCGTTATCGAGGCAATGGTGTGAAGCGTTGGCTTAATCAGGCAGCTGTTACAGCAAGTGGCAAATATACGCTTGTGAAGCTGGAGGATGAGTTTATATTTCAGTATGTCAAGGAAGGCGTCAAGCTTGCAGATTTGAATAATATCCTTCTTTATTTTAAGCAATCAATAAAAGCACCGGCACGACTAGCTGGAAGTGTGTTATTGGTGCATGAAACTTTTAATCAGGTTAAAGAGCCACGCCATGCCTGGGTTTATAACCCAGGGCAAAGACGTGTGCGTCGTGCACCGAATATTTCATATGATAATCCTGGAACCGCTGCAGATGGATTACGCACCAGTGATGACTTCGATATGTTCAATGGTGCTCCAGATCGTTATGACTGGAAGCTGGTGGGCAAAAAAGAGATCTATGTTCCATATAATAGTTACAATTTACACTCTGATAAACACCAATACAGCGATGTATTAAAAAATAGTCATATTAATTCTGACCTTGCGCGTTATGAGCTTCATCGTGTTTGGGTGGTTGAAGCCAAGCTGAAAGATGGTTCAAGACATATCTATGGAAAGCGCGTGTTTTATATTGATGAAGACAGCTGGCAGGTTCTCATGATTGACAAATACGATAACCGCGGTCAGATTTGGCGAGTCGCTGAAGGCCATGTGATAAATTACTACGATCAGCAAACATTGTGGACAACACTTGAAGTGCAGTACGATCTGCAATCGGGTCGCTACCTTGTGTTGGGTCTGAATAATCAGGAAAAGATGTATGATTTCGATATTAAGCGCAAAAAAGCTGACTATACACCTTCGTCGTTACGAAGATCAGGTAGGCGATAATCCAGGTAGCAGTAAAGTATCCCAGTGCTAAATGGAATGTGCGCATTTAAAATAACCAAGTTAACATTATCAGCAGGCTTGATTAGCCTGCTGATAATGTTAAAACCTACGTTGGTTTTCAGTCAGGAAGACGCACTGTCGTCTGAACCATCCGATATCATTTCAAAAAATCTGCTTTTGGATATTGCGTTATCTGGCAATGCTGTGCTTGCTGTCGGTGAGCGTGGTCATGTGATACGTTCAACAAACTGCGGGCTAACTTGGCAGCAGATCATTGTGCCAACACGAAGTACTCTCAATAGTATATTCTTTTTAAATGACAAACTTGGCTGGAGTGTCGGGCATGATAGCGTCATATTAAAAACACAGGATGGTGGAAAAAACTGGAAGCAGATTTACAAGGATAGTAAAGCTGAACAACCATTGCTCGATGTATTGTTTATATCAGAGAAAAAAGGTTTTGCTGTCGGTGCCTACGGTGCATTATTAACAACACAAGATGGAGGGGGAACCTGGGAGACGGGCCCAATCTACGGCGAAGACGATTTTCATTTATACAGAATTTCTTATTCCATGGATGGCGACTTGCTTGTAACGGGTGAAGCGGGCTCCATCTATCTCTCGAATAACCAAGGTAGTGACTGGCATAAAATAAAATCGCCTTACCAGGGTACCTTTTTTGGCAATCAAATATTAACAAATGGGAAATTGCTGGTGTTTGGGATGCGAGCCCACTTATATGCGAGTGAAGATCTGGGGCAAAACTGGTTTCAGATTCAACTTCCTATGGATACCTCACTTGAGGATTCATTGATTACGAAAACGGGTGAGATAGTGATTGTGGGTGCCAGTGGTGTGGTGATGAAAGGTAACGATAACGGCAAGCATTTTACGATATTGCCACAAGCAAATAAAAGTCACCTGGCAGGATTGATCCAATGTGGAGGAAAAATATTATCCGTTGGTGAAAAAGGTGTGCAGCAGGTGATTGAATGAGTGACAAGCAAACTTTTTGTTCTCATATGGCTGATATTGTATTCAAACATCGAAAATGGGTGTTAATAATATTTGCATTGCTGACCTTAAGCTTGATGTATGCTGCTACGCATGTCCGCATTGATGCCGGGTTTAAAAAATTATTGCCTGCTAAACATGAATACATGCAAACCTTTTTCAAACATCAAAAGGAGTTTGGCGGGGCTAATCGCATTATTATCGCAGTGTCAGTGAAAGAAGGCACTATATTCACAAAAGAATTTTTTGATACTTTGAAAGCGGCTACGGATGAAGTGTTTTTTATTCCAGGTATAGAGCGCTCGTCAGTCACATCACTTTTTACACCTAACACCCGTTTTGTAGAAGTAGTTGAAGGGGGGTTTGCTGGAGGCAATATTATACCTGCCGGTTTTGTTGCGAATGAAAAATGGTTTAAAACAGTCCGTGGCAATATTTTAAAATCCGGTAAATTGGGACGTATCGTATCGAAAGATTTTAAAAGCGCGATGATACGTGCCAACCTGTTGGCTGCAAACGCGGAAACCGGGCAGAAAATTGACTACATTGACCTGGCGAACAGGCTGGAGAATATCAGGCAGAAATTCCAGGGCCAGAATATAGATATACAGGTTATCGGTTTTGCAAAACTGATCGGCGATGTGGTTGAAGGGTTGACAGATGTCGGTTTGTTTTTCGTTATTACATTACTGGTGACGGCATTATTGATTTATATTTATACCCGTTCGGTAAAATTAACCCTGTTGCCTATGACTTGTTCCATCATTGCGGTTATATGGCAGTTAGGGTTATTGCCCATTATGGGTTACGGCATTGACCCTATGTCAATTCTGGTTCCCTTTTTGGTGTTCGCGATCGGTATCAGTCACGGAATTCAAATGGTTAATGCTGTGCGTGTTGAAGCAAATCGCCATAACGATTCAAAAAAAGGTGCGGCAATTGCATTCCAGCGACTGCTTATTCCTGGCGGTGTTGCCCTGATCAGTGACACGCTGGGATTTATGACTATATTGCTTATCGATATAGGTATCATACGCGAAATGGCCATAGCCGCCAGCGTTGGTATCGCTGTTATTCTGTTGACCAATTTAATTTTATTGCCCGTACTGTTGTCATATTCAAAGGTAAGTTGTTTTGAACGAACACGTGTCGGTCGTTATGATGCCCAATGGCGATGGTTGGCAGATTTTTTTACACGAAAAAATTCAATCAATGTTGTTATCATCGCGCTGGTTGTTTTACTGGTAGGCTTATGGCAAGCCAGTGCGTTAAAGATAGGTGATCTGGAAGCAGGTGCGCCAGAGTTACATAAAGAGTCTCGATATAATCGTGACATAGCGAAGATAACAAGCCAGTACGCGATTGGCGTTGACGTGATGACAATTATTGCAGAATCTGAAAAAGGTGCTTGTACGCAGTATGCTGTCATGGAAGAGATCGATCGTTTTGCCTGGCACATGCAAAACGTTGCAGGCGTTCAATCAGTGGTGAGTCTGCCACAGGTTGCAAAAATAGTGAACTCAGGCTGGAATGAAGGTAGCTTGAAATGGCGTGTTTTATCTCGTAATCAATACGTCCTTGCGCAATCAGTTACACCATTTGATACGAGTACAGGGTTACTCAATTCAGACTGTAGTGTGATGGCAGTTTATATTTTCACCAAAGATCATAAAGCAGAGACCATTGCTCATATAGTGCAACGGGTAAAAGCATATCAGGCTGAACACGATAACCCTAAAGTGAATTTCAGACTGGCGAGTGGCAATGTCGGTGTGATGGCGGCAACTAACGAAGCCGTGTCAGAGGCCCAGTTTCCAATGCTGGTTTATGTTTACGCTGCGATCATTATTCTTGTTATAGCAGGATTTAGATCCATACTGGGCACATTGTGTATTATCCTTCCACTGGCTCTGGTTTCAATCCTGACATATGCGTTAATGGTTCAATTGAGTATTGGATTAAAGGTCGCAACTTTACCGGTTGTTGCCCTGGGTGTGGGTATCGGTGTTGATTACGGGATTTATATCTACAGTCGTTTACACGAATTTATGGTGAAAGGGTTGCCAATAAGAGAGGCATTGTTCAAGGCATTTACGACGACAGGCCATGCCGTATTGTTTACGGCTTTAACGTTGGCTGTTGGTGTGAGTACCTGGATATTCTCGGCACTCAAGTTCCAGGCCGACATGGGTGTGTTACTAACGTTTGTATTCCTGGCAAACATGCTTGCTGCCATGATAATGCTGCCAGCGCTCGCGGTTATCGTGTTTCATCGTCATACTAATGAGAAGCCGGATAAGTAACAGATAGTATTAGTATTGTGTCATCTAAGAACGGCGTGTAGCCGGCCCCGCGAGTAAATTATTGAGGTTAAATGACCGTTTAAGTGTTTTTCTATGGCATGGATTTTTGCCGATCTTACCATGTTATTCACAGGTGAGATTTAATTATCAATCTCCATTTCATCAGCAACACCATCAATGTTGCCGGCAATATAATTATCTTTTACTTTAACAACAGTAGTATTGGCCGTCAGTTTAGATAGAAAATCACTGCGGGTAATCGTTAAATCATCTTCCTTGAAAATAGTTGAGCCATCACTGGGATAGGTGATGCCCAGTATGGTGATTGATTCTGCACCTGCTGTTCCACCGATATTGGAAATTGTGCCTTTCAACCTGGCAGCGCTATCTAATGATTTACGGTGAATGCTGAGCGCTACGGCATTGCCAGCATTATCAAGTGTCGCTTCTATCTCAAGGTAATCGCCAATGCTTATGTCTTGTGCAGAGAAAGGATTATTACTGGTCTCATCCTCAAGCGTGGTATTGTTATTTACAATAACGCTAACGAGACTGCCAGCGTAAGTCATGGTAATAGTATTATTAGTAAGCGCCGCACTGACAGTGGTGAAAATTTTAACTTCAGTCGTCTTGGATTCAACTTCATCGGCAACCAGCGTGTTATTGTTACTGTTAAATGTGCCTTCGACCTCTACCTTGACATCGTTTGCAAGCACAAGTGTACCTGGACTCAGGCTGGCAGAACTGGCATCAATACGAATCCCGTTGACCTTGAAATTAGAGTCGCTGATATAGTCAGTAATGATACCTTCAAATTCTACTTCATCATCCTGATTATTCAGTAAGCTTGACTCAGTACTAATGCTGGATGCTGCAATTTCAGTGTTATTATTCAACGTGCCTTCAATTTCAAGCATCGCGCCTACCATGCCAGAATAATCAGTGCTGCCATTATGGTTGATGATCAGTGTTGCGCCGTTAACATCCAGTTCAAAGCTGACACCTGATAGTACGGTTTTGAGTACACCCCTGATTTCAACCTGTGTCACTCCAGGTTGAAATAGACCTGTTTTTTCTATGCGGGTTGCGATCAAAGCGCCATTACTATCAAGGTAGCCACTGATCTCGACTACATCGTTTTGTGCAATGGTGTTATAACTGAAGCCTGCTCCATCAAAGATAGTGCCAGAGGTGCTGGCGATAATGGGTCGCCCCAGAACGGTAAAGGATTTCGTATTATTTGTGGTATCTTCCACGGGCGCTGCACTAACAGGGCCTTCAAGTTCACTTATAACGGCGACAGTGTCAGCGCTGCCCGTAACACCGCTATTGTCCAGTGTGCCACGGACTGTAACTGTCATACCCAATTTAAGATCATTTACTGAAGTTATCGTACCGCTGACAATAGTATTGTTATCGGTTTCATACTCAACACCATTAACAAAAATACTGCCAAAACTGGAGATTGATCCACTCGACGTTACGCCAGTGCCACCAATGCCTGCAGTTTGTGTATTGCCGCCGCCACCGCATGAAACAATGGATATGCTGAGCAAGGTGATGAGTAAAGATTTAATAGTAACGGTGTTCATGATATTTATTCCACATTTTGATCTTCATAATAATAGATACCGAGGCATACCTTGACCGGTTTCTGGCTGGCATCATTGTCAGTATTTACTTCGTGTTCAGTTAGCCATTGATCAAGACGTTCAAGGAAAAGCTGTGCTTCCCTTGCTGATAATTGTTTAAACGCAGTCAATGATTCAGTGTTTATCTTTTGGCTGTTGACCTTACGTTGGAAACGAAGTTCTGTTCCCGTGTGTGTGAGGTTGTGGTCAATTGTTGCTATAAGCTCTTCAACATCACTACCCAGGATATGGATATTTTCGATTGCATCTCCAGCCGGAATGTAAGCATGCCGGATTAAAAATACCATGTCGTCATGTTGCTTCACACTTTTGGCAGCAACCAATTCGTTTAACATTGCCTGTACAGGTACATCACCACTGTATGCCTTTACGAGTGATGTAAACGAAGCTTGTTTACCCTCGAGGGGCAGTGGTACAGGGATGCCATCCTGAGAACAATAGGCTGTGTCATTTAACCAGCCACTAATGACACGGATGGCACGGTTATAGCGCTTTTCTTCAACGATGGAACCGGGGGTTTCGAGTTCGTGCAGGCGTTTGACTTCCTTTCTTGTCAGGCCGGTGAGAATAGAAACCCTGGAAACGGTCTGTTTTTTCCCATCCAGCTCAAAGTCTTCAAAGGCTACATCGGTATAGACTTTCTTCGCCAGATCCGAGAATGTGCCAAATGCGACGCCATTGCGTAGAAGAATCCTTACCAGCGGCCTCAATAAACGAATAATGGCACTCGATAGCGCCTCTTGAACGGAACTCTGCATAATTGGGAATGTAATCCCAATATGGCCGATTGTCAAATCAATTTGAAATAATTATTTCAAGTGCATGGTAGAATTACAATAAAAAACAATGACTTAATAATTTAGCCAAATACTAGGTTTATATGGGTAGAAAAAATTCGCGGGGAAATTGGGTGAGGATTATCTATAACTGAGGGGGCTTTACCAGTATACTTTGCCGCTGTCATAAATGGCTGTTACTGAGTGAACACCATAGTTTTTATACGGCCAGCAAATTGTTAGTTAAACGGGAGAAAAACGTGGGCGAACAAGATCAACAAGTAGTTAAATCAATTGCAATAGTAACCCTTGCTGTTATGGCATTAGGTATTCTTGCATTTTTTGTTGCACAGAATATTGCCACCAGTTCTGCACCAGAGCCCAAGAGTGCTCGCGCCGAAAAAGCGGTAATGGAACGCATTGAACCGGTTGGTTCAGTTAGCGTAGGCGCTGCCAAGGCAGACGGTGCGCCAGCAGCAGCTCGATCAGGTGCTGAAATTGTCGCAGCGTCATGCGGCGCTTGTCATAATGCCGGTGTAGCTGGCGCGCCTAAGATAGGTAGCAAAGGCGACTGGGAAGCACGTGCAAAGGCCGGTATGGACACAATGATGGCAGCTGTTGTAAATGGTAAAGGTATTATGCCTCCTCGTGGCGGCGGTGACTTCAGCGATGATGAGCTGAAGGCAGCCATCATTGATATGATGTCAAATAGCGGTATGTAATTTTTTGCATCACTGTTTAAAAAAGGCCGCTTGATGCGGTCTTTTTTTATTGGCTGTGTTTTGTTTTCTGATGAACAGGTAGCAGAGTGACTTTTCCTGCTCGTTCTCATTAATTGAGGGTCTGACTCATTTTCGTTATTTAGCCAGGTTTTACAGTCAATTTGATCACTTTAAGGTCTATACTTTATGTATTAGATATACACCCTGAATAGTACATTTGGAGGGTAATATGGCTATCCCACCTGTGGCATCACAACCGGCAACTTCGACTACTTCTTCTGTCACATTGGCGCAAAAACAGAAGGCAGCGCTTAATGTCTCAATCCTTGAATCTACAGAGGTAAGTGTTAGCGCTAAGGATAAACCATTGGCGTTGACTTTACGTGCCGTTATTGATGAATTGAATGCTGTTTTGGAGCCTGAATTTGGAGTCAATGCTATTGATGTGGCGGTTGAATCAGGGTTGGATGTGAGTCCAGAGGCCACCGCAGAGCGAATTGTTAGTCTCTCTACAGCCTTTTTACCGACTTTTCAGGAGTCTAACCCGAATGAGTCTGAAGCAGAGGCGCTGGCGCATTTTGTGGATGTGGTCCGGGGTGGTATTGAACAGGGTTTTGCCGAAGCAAGTGTTATTCTGCAGGGTCTTGGGGTGCTTGAGGGTAGCATTGCCAGTAATATTGATTTCACCTATGATCTGGTACAAGAAAAGCTGGAAGAGTTTCTACAGGGGAGTGGCGTGACGAATGAGACAGCATAATGTTTGTTCTGGCGGTGCTGTTTGTGAGATAGTTTTTGTACAAACGTTGTAATCTGAAGCGCAAAGTTATATCTGTTATCACTCGCTCTCAACTAACATGCTACGAAGGTTAGCAAGATGTGCATTACCACGTTCCTTTTTTTCTTCAGTTGATTCTTGTCGCTGATTTTCCCAGTCGAGATAATCTTGCGGCAGTTCTTCCAGAAATCGACTGGGTTCGCAGGCCAGTAATTCGCCGTAGCGTTTACGTGTCATGGCATGGGTAAAGGTCAGCCCCTTACGTGCGCGTGTTATGCCTACATATGCCAAACGCCGTTCTTCTTCAAGACTGTCTTCAATACTGTTGCGGTGAGGTAATAACTCTTCCTCCATGCCGACGATATAGACATGGTCAAACTCCAGACCTTTTGCTGCATGTAATGTCATCAGGTGTACTGCGTTGGTTTCATCATCTTCATTCTCGCGTTCGAGGATGTCCATTAATGTCATGTGATTCAGGCAGTGAGCCAGATCATAGTCAGGATGTTTATGACGGATGCGACTTATCCAGTCGAGTAATTCTTCAACATTTCTGATTCGATTTTCAGCTGCTTGTGGTTCAGTGGATTGTTGTTCAATCCACTCACGGTATTGCATATCATTAAGCATGTCGTTGATAGCTGCCAGAGGGTCGCGTTCTGCATACTCTGCGATCTGGTTAATCCAGTCACAAAAATTAAGCAGGTTACCATAGGCGCGACTGGTTAAATGTTCGGTGACATCCATTTCGTAACAACTGGCGAACAGGCTAAGGCTTTTTGATTGGGCAAAATTGGCTAATTTTTCGATGGTGCCTGGTCCCAATCCTCGACGTGGTGTGTTAACAGAGCGCAGGAATGCGGTATCGTTATCAGGGTTAACCATTAACTGACAATAGGCCATGATATCTTTAATTTCACCACGTTCGAAGAACGACAGACCGCCACTTAGATGATAAGGAATCTGGTGTTCACGTAAGGCACGTTCAAATGGACGTGATTGATGGTTGCCGCGATATAAAATAGCGTAATCAGAATAAGGCAGATTGTATTTGAAGCGATGATGCAGGATGCGAGAAACAACTTTTTCGGCCTCGTGTTCGGCGCTACGTGCACTTAAAACAGCGACCTTTTCACCATTACCAATGGCGCTCCATAGACGTTTTTCGAACTGGTGTTCGTTATTGGCGATGAGTTTGTTTGCAAGGTGAAGGATATTTCCAACAGAGCGATAGTTTTGCTCGAGCATAACGACATTGAGATTAGGGTAATCTTCGCTGAGCTGATTTATATTTTCAGGTCTGGCCCCGCGCCAGCCATACACAGATTGGTCGTCATCACCTACAACCGTCAGTCCGGTACGATCACCCAGTAATAATTTGATTAATTGGTATTGTGCAGTATTGGTGTCCTGGTATTCATCAACCAGTAAATAACGTATGCGTTCACGCCAGGCAAGCAGCGTGTCATTGTCTTCAGCAAGTAGGATGGCGGGCAATGAAATCAGATCGTCAAAGTCAACTGCGTTATAGGTTCGCAGTGCCTGGTTGTATTTAAGATAGATTTGGGCTGCAGAATATTCTTTTGGGTCGGTACAGGTTTGTATCGCCTGCTCAGGAGAAATGAACTCATTTTTCCAGTTAGATATCTGCCAGCGTATTTGGTCTTCGATATCAGAATTTCCAGCAAAATCCTTGCGTAACAATTCTTTTATAAGAGCGCTGCTATCCTGGTGATCATAAATCGTGAAACCCTTACGTAAACCAAGTTTGTTTTTTTCACGCCGTATGATCTTTAAACCTAACGTGTGAAAAGTAGATACTTGTAAGCCTTTGCTATCAGTGTGGCTCAATAACTTTGTAACACGATGTTGCATCTCACGTGCAGCTTTGTTAGTAAATGTAACAGCAGTAATATGTTCAGGCAGGTGAATTTTATTCTGTATTAGATGGGCGATCTTGTGTGTGATCACGCGTGTCTTGCCGCTACCGGCACCCGCTAATACAAGCAGGGGGGTGTCAGTATGAGCGATGGCTGACTTTTGTTGGTCGTTGAGTTGGTTTGACATACTTCACTGATAATAAAAGAGTTGAGTATACCAGTAACGAATGGCAGGCGAATAGTCAGAAGATGGTTTTACTTCAAGTTTTTAGTATCAGGCTAATATCCTGCTTGCTTAATTCCATAGTGAGTTCTGGTTCGGGACGTGTGTCTGCATCAAACTCCTTGTCGAACAGTATCTTGTGTTGCCCTATGGTGATAATGTCGCCATGTGTCAGGGTGTGTTCCATGATACGTGAGCCATTGACATAGGTACCATTGGTGCTGCGCAGATCCTGAATGTAGGTAGGTTTAAAGAAAGAAACCAGTTTGGCATGGTAGGCGCTGACAGATGGGTCGTCTATTTGAATATCATTGTCTTTGTTGCGTCCGATAGAGACCGTGCCTTCGTTTATTGGAAGTTCCTGGTATTCATTCTGTTCATTATTTATGATAATTCTTGGCATAATAAAAAGGTTGTTATCCTTGTTTATATTTCAGTTTATGTAGAAAATACTAGGATATTAATAAATCCTGAATCCGCCATGACGTTTACGAATCTGATAGTCTATTATATACCAGCCCAGGCCAATACCTAATATAAAAAAAACCAGAACAGAAATAAGATAAGCATTCATGGGTACACTTGATTTATAAGTCTGCATCGACTTTTCAAATTCCTGATTTTGAAGCTGAAGTTTTTCAAGTAGACTGGACTGTGATTTGGTTTTAGCTTTATGTGTTGAAAGTAGTTGTTGGTATTTTTTAGCCTTAACAAGGGCTGTCTTCTTGTCGACGTTAGCTGTCTTAAGCTGCTTTTTCATTTTAGAAAGCTGTTGTTCCATATTAGTTACGATCAGGCGAGGTGGTTTGTCCGTAACAAGGTATGCTGATTTTGTCCAGCCGATGATGCCGTCAGTAGTTCGGATTTTAGCGAAACCCGGCAGGCGTTCAAGTACCTCGAGTGCTTCACCGCTAATGACGGTTTTAATAACGCTACCTTGAGACTTTGCTTGTTCATATAAATTGAGTCTTAACAGGTCTGTAACGTAGACTGTTTCGGCCTGACTGATAAATGGAAAAAGTGTGAATAAAAAAATGACAAAAAAAGTTTGTCTTTTCACGTACTGTCGCTCCTTGATATTCTTTTTCTGCATTAACTGAAGTATATGATGAAGTGGTGTTGTCTCCAAGTAATCATCAGGAGCTTATGAGTCATCTGGTGTTGGTAAACTATTTGAATAGATCCATTGTTATTGGGATAGAAACGCCAAAACTAAGCGTCCAATCATTTGCATTTTTGTTATCCAGCACATTACTTTGGCGATCATCCAGGAAATATCGAATATCAGCCTGAATTTTGGTGCCATTACCTTTGAGGGTGTGTTCAAATCCAAGGCCAATATTCGTAGTTGGTTCTTGATATTGCGTGTTGAGCTGGCTATTTTTCAGCCGAGAAACACCGCCTGCGATATAGGGGGTAAATTGCCCTGTTTGGTTGAGGTAATAACGGCCATCAATAACAATGCCACGGTTATCAGAAGAGCGTACTACAGGTTTGTCAGATAATAGACTGATCTCAAGATTAATGCGCTTATGTAATGCCTGGCCTATTTTAAGACGTTGATAACGGAGTAAAGAATTTGGGTCAGGCTCTGTTTGGATATTCAGCCTGGGTTGCATATACCACTGCTCAACTAAATTTTCTGCGGCATTTGCAGAGAACACGGTACTCACCGAAAGCAGGAATGCGATCAGAATAGTTGATATTTCTTTATTAAACAATTACTTATAATCCTTTACTGATATTTTATTTAATATCTATTAACTATAATATAGCGGATGGCGAGCTATTTGCCAGTATGTTGAGAAATAAATACGAAAGTGTTGGCTTCAATCCTAACTAAATCTAACAAAGTTAGTTAGGTCTAACCTTGTTGTCCTAGGCGATTTTACTGTTAGCCTGATGATGTAACATCATACCCGTTGACGTATTGGTAACATGTGCAACAGTAGCTTTACGACGATGTAAACGTACAATATTGTCCGAACGTATGACAAAAATCAGTGTAGCGATTGCACCTGGTCGTGCGTGACGTTTGCCTGTTTTAATGAGAATTCCATGTGCACTCAGATTCATGGTCTTGAAACGCTTTGGATTTCTACCAGGAAATGAAACGTAAACATGCACGGTAGCTGGTTTGCGTTGACTGTATCTTCTTTCCATCCCTAATTAACCTGGTTTCTTTGTTAAATAAAATAGTTCATTTCGATAGTTGCTAATATTCTATAACGATATCGTATCTGAGGCCAAATTTTGTTGCAAAAAAATTGGCTGGATTCCTCTAAGCGGTCACATTTTAAGGCACAAGTGGTAATCACTGTATTTTATAAGGTTATTTTGCCAATCCTGGTTTGTCGTTGACGATTTGAGCTTTATGTTTCGCCCTAACTCGTTTTCATACCATCCGCTATCGTGCCTGTGAGGCTCTACTTCGTAACCCCACCAGGCACCATTAGCATCCTGGGCTAACCAGTTAACCCATTTGGGTATCGTGCAGCCAGTGAGGTCTGGTCTCATGGCTTGTACCCAGTGAGCCTGAAGTTGGCAACAGTTGTTAATCTGGCGGGTTTTTCAATAGAAAAGGGTAAGGCTAACCAATTTTTAAGGCTGTATATCCTTGGTTTACCGGTTTTCCATGGGTCAAGGACATAACTATTTGACTGGTATTGAGTTTTTAGTATTTTTTCAAATTCGACTTGTTGTGGGTCATAAACGAGCACTGCATGATGTTCAAGGAAGTTGCCTTCATTAATGGCAATACCGACAGCGCGCCAGCCTGTTTTCTTAATGGCCGGCTGGATTCCAACATAAACAATCTCCTGCCAATGGTAACAAAGTCCAACATTCGGGCTGCCATCAAGGTTGACGGTCATATTACCCAGCCTTCCATGTTGCCAGTGTCGGTTTAAATCCCTGTTGGCCTGTTTGACGGTGTCGACATAGGACTGATGTATCTTTTGTAACTTATCATTATGAAAGCTTTTTATGTGGCCTGGCGTAAGAGAGCAGGCTGAGAAGCCAAAAAATATCAAAATTGATAATTTGTTTACAAAATAACGCATGTTAGACGGTTTCCGGGCTAAAAATCTTAAGTTATGTGCCGATAATAATATTATTAACGAATTCTAAACAGGTAAGTTAGAAAAATGTCGCAAATCTGTCGCTTTTTTGTATTTTTTATCGCCGTTATGGCTACATCCGGGTTGTCAGCAGACCCAGGTAAGGCCATGGAGGCATATCAGAATGGAAAATTCAAAACGGCATATAAGGAGTTTAAGAAGTCTGCTATCAAGGGCCATGCTGATTCTCAATACAACCTGGCTGTCATGCTTTATTCAGGTAAAGGTATACCTAAAGACAAGGGAGAGGCTGTTTACTGGTTTATCAGGTCGGCCGAAGGTGGTGATCAGAGTGCTCAATATAACCTCGGTGTGCTGTATTCCACAGATAAGGAATTACCTAAAGAATACCCAAAGATGGAAAATGGTGAAATCTATTTTGAAGTTAGTAGTGGCAGATCTGTTTCGAATAAGGAAAAAGCGACAAAATGGTACAAAATGGCGGCAGAGAAAGGTCATGTTTCAGCACAGTTAAACCTGGGCGTTATTTATAACCAGGGTATAGGCGTAAAGCAGGATTACAAAGAAGCTGCAAAATGGTATGAAAAAGCAGCGTCACAAGGTAGCAGTAAAGCGCAATTAAATTTGGGAATATTATATGATCTTGGTAGAGGCGTAGAAAAGGATGTAGTCAAGGCGCATGATAATTACAAAAAAGCAGCCATGAAAGGCATGCGTGATGCGCAATATAATCTTGGAATTATTTATTATAATGGCGAGACTGGTATCAAACGTAATTATATTGAAAGCTATGCGTGGTTGGCATTAGCAAAAGAACAGGGCAGTGAGCTAGCCGCGATCTACAAGGATAAAGTAGAGCGAAAAATCAGTAAGAAAAATAATAAAAAAGCCAAGAAACTGGCAATAAAATATTATCGATCCTATTTAAAGCCCTTTATGAAGTAGCATTCTTATGTGAGCAGCGCATGAGCATCATCTCAGCATTGGTATCAGATGATTTCATTATATCTTTACCTTGAATATGGCTAATAATTTATTGATATTGCTTGACCCATTGGCTAAGCATGTCCGCATTCATTGCCCCTGCCTGTTGAGCAACTGGTTTGCCATCTTTAAAAATCATCAGGGTGGGTATACTTCTTATTTGATACTGAGCAGCGAGTTGTTGTTGCTGTTCTGTGTTCACTTTTGTGAAGCGGGCAACTGTCGCCATGTTAGACGCGACCTGTGAATAAACAGGTGCCATAGACTGGCAAGGGCCGCACCATGGTGCCCAGAAATCAACAATAACTGGTATGGTATTATTGTTGATGTGTTGCGAGAAATTTTGCGAGGTCAGTTCAATGGCCAGTCCATTAAATAATTCTTGCTTGCAGTGACCACATTTCGGTCCAGCGTTAAAGCGTTCATTCGGAATACGGTTAGTTGTATTGCAGTGTGGGCATACTATATGGCTCATAACAAATACCTTTTGAATATCTGTTAATTATATGAGGCTGATAATTGATATTTCAAGCAAAGTAGGCGTGAAAGATTATACCTGGGGTTATATGTGTTTATCAGGACGCGTGTGAGATATGTTTTTGTCCTGCGAGCATTCTTTCGAAGGTCAGATATAATTCAGTAAGGCAGGTTTGCAGCTGCTCATAGTCCTCGTTTTTTATCAGTATCTCAATGTTTTTTACTATTTGGCTGAGTTCAGGGTAACCCATCGCGCCACCAAGCCCTTTTAGTTCATGTAGGCGTACGCGGCATCTTTCCCATTCGCCAGTAGAAAAACAATCTTCTATATCGGTTTTTGTTTTTGGTATTTTTTGTAAAAAACCATCGACAATTTCCTCGAATTCCGCATCTTCGCTAACAAGCTGGGAATATAGCGGATTGACGGCTTCAGTCAGTTCTTCAAAACCAAGGTAGTTTGATATGGTTTGTCTGAATTGTTGCCAGTCAACGGGTTTGGACAGATAATCGTTACAACCGGCTTTAATACATTTGTCTCTGAATTCCGTAAATGCGTTAGCAGTTAAGGCGATGATGGGAGTAGTAAACCCTAACAGGCGAATCTTTCTTACGGCTTCCAGGCCATCCATAACCGGCATTTGCATATCCATAAGGATAAGATCGAAATGTTCTTTCTTTACTGCATCAATCGCTTCAGCCCCATTGTTGGCAATATGTAACTCTGCGCCGGTACGTTTGATTTGAATTGAAAACAGTCTTTGATTGTCGATGGTGTCCTCTGCTAATAATATCTTACCTTTGAGTATTGGCATGGACGCAGGGTTTCGCGGAGTAAGTTGTTTGTATTTATTTAATCCTTCCATGCTTTCGATGAGTTTTTCATTGGCGACATCGCCAGCTTTTATGGTTAGTGTGAAACTACTGCCTTTGTTTGTAGTGCTTTTCAGGTTTATGTCACCTCCAAGCATGTGTGCCAGTTTTTGTGAAAGAGATAAGCCAAGGCCCGTTCCTCCAAACTGCCGTGTTGTAGAGGTGTCTGCTTGTGTAAAAGGTTGAAAGACGCGTTGTTGCTGTTCTTCAGTTAATCCGATACCGGTATCCCTTACCTCTATTTGAAGCATTTGATCATCAGCTAAATACGTGACAATCATTTTGATTGATCCATGTTGCGTAAATTTTATTGCGTTATTGCAAAGGTTGAGCAAGATCTGTTTGAGGCGAATGGGGTCAGTATTAATTTTTTCAGGTAAGGGCGGAGTCAGCGTAATGCTAAAATCAAGATTTTTACTTTTGGCATAGAGTGAAATCAATGTTTCAAATTCATATAATAAAGCAATGGGTGAGATGGTAAAGGTTTCAATTTCCAGTTTATTGGCTTCAATTTTTGTCAGGTCAAGAATGTCACTGATTATATGTTGCAGGTGTTGTCCATTTTTAAGTATGGAATTGATGGCTTCTTCTGTTGTTTGAGGAGTGGTGTCTTCGTATTTTAGTGTTTCAGCATAACCTAGTATAGCCGTCAGTGGTGTTCTTATTTCATGACTCATATTTGCGAGAAAATCGCTTTTTGCTTGCGTGACATTTTCCAGTTTTCGGTTGGCCTCTCTGAGTTGCATAAGGGTTTTGTCTTTTTCATCATTACTGGTATTGATGGAGTTGGTCATGCTGTTAAATGATTCGGCCAGACGTGCAAGTTCATCTGTATGGGCTACTTTTACATGCTGATCTAATTTTCCATTGGTGATTTCATCTGAGCTTTTGATCAGTTCGTGTATTGGTTTTACGGCCTTGTTTCTGAATGCTATGGCAATAGAAAAGCTTAAAATAAAAATAATCAAACCGTTTTGTAATAGCTGATTACGCAGGGCTATCCATGATAGCTTGTTAATATTCTCCTGGGTTAATCCAATAAGCAGTGTGCCTATTAATTTATCACCGACATAGATAGGGAATCGTTGAGAGATAATGTCTTCGTGGAGGTTAATCTTTTCTACAATGTGAAACGGATTGTCAGTTGCAAGGCTAGGGACGTAAAGTTTTGCGTTATTGATGTGGCTGCTTAGTACTGACTTGTCAGTTTTTATGATAATGCCGTATACAATTTCAGACTTGTTGGCGATGTCTTCCATGTAATGATCGAGCAATATAAAGTCAAACCCGAGTATCGCATCCTTGCTGACATCGGCTACAAAATCGCCTAGTAATTCACCCTTGTTTTCAAGTTGTTGTACCAGTGCTTTATGTTCGAAGTGATAATTTACATAAGCGGAAACACTCATGGTAATGGCAAGAATGCCAATAACCAGTAATACGAAATTGCAGCCAAGGCTGATACGTTTACGTTTTATAATAGGTAGATTAGATAATAACATTATATGATTTTTACGTAGTTAGAATTGCGCGCCAGTGACTTTTTTTATGATTGTTCTGATGACGTTATATTCGTCATCTGTCGCAATGTGGAGACGAGTCAAGCGTGCAGTATTTAATATGTTTAATCCTTCATGATGAAGATGTAGTCCTGACATGAGTTGTTGTATTTTTTCTTTTAATTTATCTTGCATCGTGCCTTTGAGTGCCCAGGGCAAGTGCGGTAGCTGTTCGCTCTGAGCGATAAATTTCATTTTAGTCGTATTGATGCGTTTTTTGATGATGGGTATGTTAAATATAATGTCGCCAGAACCAGACGCTGAAGCCTGGTTTAGATAGGCGCCAATCATGGCATTTGCTGGGGTTTTGGCAAAAACAGTTTCGTAGTCATCTTTATCCAGGCCTGCCTGTTGCAGAAGATAAGCAGGTACAATATAGGCGATCATGGCTTTTCTGCCGCCACCAAACATTATTTTTTTACCTTTGAGTTCCGCAAGCGTATTGATATTGCTGTCTTTACGCACAGCAATAGCACCAGCCAGCGTTGCCTTGCCAAACTCGGCATTTTTTAGAATGACCTCATATCCAAATTCTTTTTTTGATTGGACATAGTGATATTGATTGTAATGCACAATGTCATAACGCTGCTGAGACACGCCATGCCAGAAACTTTTAAAGTCTCTGGATGTTTCAATGCGCACTGTTCTGCCCAGTTTATTGCTTAAATAATTTGCCAGTGGATTGAATTGCCGTATTGTTGATTCAGCATTATGGCGAGGGAAGATACCCATGACCAATGCCTGGCCGGTTTTTACTGGAGTGGCAAATAGTGTGGCGGGTACGGTTAGCGCAAGAAAAATCAGATACCAGAATAGTTTACTTTTATGCATATATTCACGCAAATATCATCACAGTCGGCTAAGTAGAAAGAGGGTGAAATCTTAATCTATATAATCGGTATAAGCGGGCCAAACTTTAGTTTTCGTTTTGCTTTATTGTGGTGCAATACAGCGTGCCTAAACGGTAGGGTTGCGATCGAGTTGCCGGTAGGATAATGCCTCGGTCAGATGCCTGGTTTGTATATCTATTTGACCATCCAGGTCGGCGATAGTACGTGAGAGTTTGAGTATTTTCTGGTGTGCCCGCATGCTCAGGCCGAGTCGGCTCATGGCTTGCTCGAGTAATATCTGGTCATCTATAGCCAGTTGACACTTGTCATTGACGTCTTGGCTTTCCAGATGAGCATTAATGGTGTTACTACGGTCTATTTGTAATTGTCTTGATTTTTCAACACGTTGTCTGATTATTATGCTTTTTTCTTGCGGCTTTTTGTGTTTGTTTCTGAGATCCTGTATCGGAATTGCCGGGACCTCAATATGCATATCAATTCTGTCCATTAGCGGTCCGGAGATTTTCTGGCGATATCGTGTTACCTGGTCTGACGTGCAGTTACAGCGCCCTTGTTGATCACCCAGATAGCCGCATGGGCAGGGGTTCATGGCAGCGATCAATTGAAATTTAGCCGGGAACTCAGCCTGGCGAGCAGCACGCGAGATGATAATTCGGCCAGATTCCATGGGTTCGCGCAACACTTCCAGTACTTTTCGATCAAATTCAGGTAACTCATCGAGAAACATGATGCCATTATGGGCCAGTGAAATTTCACCGGGCCTGGGATTGGAGCCACCGCCAACCAGGGCAACACCGGAAGCGGTGTGGTGCGGAGCGCGGAATGGCCGCTGCATCCAGTCCCTGGATTGCATGCCCTGGCCACTGATCGATGCAATTGAGGCTGTTTCGAGTGCCTCATGTTCGGTCATGCCAGGTAAAATCCCAGGCAGGCGGCTGGATAACATGGTTTTGCCCGTACCGGGTGGTCCGATCATCAGTAGGCTATGACCACCTGCAGCTGCAATTTCGAGGGCACGTTTGGCATGAGCCTGGCCCTGTACATCGGACATATCGGGCATATTATTTATCTGTTGGCTCCAGTCCGGAGGTAACTCGGCTTCGAGTTGACTGATGTTGTTTAGATGGGCACAGACATCGAGCAGATGTCTTGCCGGGTATACCGTCGCTTCATTAACCAAAGCGGCTTCTTTGGCATTATTGATTGGGCATACCAGTTTTCTATCTGATTGCTTGCAAGCAACGCTCATCGGAATAATAGACCTGACGGGGCGGATCTCGCCACTTAGTGCCAATTCCCCGGCGAATTCGTATTGATCTAACCTGTCAGTCGGTATTTGCCCGCTCGCAGCAAGAATGCCAATGGCGATGGCGAGGTCGAAACGACCGCCTTCCTTTGGTAGGTCAGCGGGCGCAAGGTTGATGGTAATGCGGCGAGCAGGAAATTCAAATTGGCTATTGATTAAGGCGCCGCGTACGCGATCTTTGCTTTCTTTGACGGCGGTTTCCGGCATGCCAACAATCGACAAGGCAGGCAAGCCGTTGGTAATATGAACTTCAACGCCGACTTCGGTTGACTTTACGCCTTCCTGGGCACGACTAAAGGTCTGTGCGAGTGACATAGTGGTTTCCTTTCCATGTGTTTTAGTCCATTACTGAAAAATCTTATTCGCCGATTTTCTTTTCCAGTTCGGCGACCATTTTTTCCAGTGTTTCAAGTTTTTCACGTGTGCGTTGAAGTACTTTTTCCTGTATTTCAAATTCCTGGCGGCTGACCAGGTTCATCTTGGTCATAACACCATCCAGTGCGGCACGTATATTCTTTTCCAGGTCGGTCTGAATTGCGGTTATGCCAGAAGGCAGGGCCGATGTCAGGCGTCGGGAAAATTCATCGAGGAGTTTAGGGTCCATATTTCTGTCTTCAATTATGTATTGAGCGTTATTCTATTGCAAAAGTCGCGTCAATGACATGCTCCTTTCTTGTATAGAAAATAAAATTGTTAAATTGAAATAAGTAATGATAAATAAATCCAAGCGAACCAAATTAGTGCATGCATGCGGAGTATTAGCACCAAATTGGTGCGCTGACTGTGTATTTGCTGTGATTAGAAACACTTATCTTGTTGATATGTATGATTTATTTCATGCTGGCATAGCTCATGCAATATCTACGACTGTTACTAAAAGTTTAATTATAAACCAGGTTGCAAGTATAACGTTCTCTGCGGTTAGCGCCGTGGTGATTTAGGAGAAAATCAATGAAGTTAGTTACCGCAATTATCAAACCATTCAAACTTGATGATGTGCGCGAAGCCCTTTCTGAAATCGGTGTGCAGGGTATCACTGTCACCGAAGTAAAGGGTTTTGGTCGTCAAAAAGGTCATACAGAACTATATCGAGGTGCAGAATATGTTGTTGATTTTCTGCCCAAGGTAAAACTAGAAGCAGCGGTCTCGTCCGACCTGCTGGATCAGGTGCTTGATGCAATTACCAAGTCTGCCCATACAGGCAAAATTGGTGATGGCAAGATCTTTGTTTACGATCTTCAACAAGCAATTCGAATTCGTACCGGTGAATCTGGCGAAGAAGCATTATAAAAACGGTTGGAGGTTGAATACCAATGGAAAATAATATTTTTGAATTACAATACGCAATCGACACATTTTACTTTTTAGTGTGTGGTGCGTTAGTTATGTGGATGGCCGCGGGCTTCTCCATGTTGGAAGCGGGCCTGGTTCGTGCCAAGAATACGACAGAGATCCTGACGAAGAATGTCGTCCTGTTCGCTATCGCTTGTACGGCTTATATGGTTGTTGGTTACGACATCATGTATGACGGTGGCATATTCCTGAAAGACATCGTGCTTGATGGTGCTGCTGATGCAGATGGCTTGACCGCTGCAGTATTAAAAGAATCAGCTGAAGCCAAATTTGATGGTGGTTCGGTTTATTCAAACGCATCTGATTTCTTCTTCCAGGTTGTGTTTGTCGCTACGGCAATGTCGATTGTATCGGGTGCTGTTGCTGAGCGTATGAAATTATGGTCATTCATGATTTTTGCTGCCGTCATGACAGCGGTTATCTATCCAATAGAAGGTTCTTGGACCTGGGGTAGTGCATCTGTATTTGGTATGTATACACTGGGTGATCTTGGTTTCTCTGATTTCGCCGGTTCAGGTATTGTACATATGGCCGGTGCAGCAGCTGCATTAGCCGGTGTACTATTGCTTGGTGCACGTAAAGGTAAATACAGTAAAGACGGTAAAGTGAATGCCATCCCGGGTGCTAACCTGCCTTTGGCGACATTAGGTACATTCATCCTGTGGATGGGCTGGTTTGGTTTCAATGGTGGCTCAGTACTTAAATTAGGTGATGTCGTTAGCGCCAACTCAGTTGCAATGGTATTCCTCAACACCAATGCTGCAGCAGCTGGTGGTGTTATCGCAGCGATTATTGTTGCGCGTATCATGTTTGGTAAAGCGGATTTAACCATGGCGCTGAATGGTGCATTGGCTGGTCTGGTTGCCATCACTGCGGGTCCTGATACACCATCTGCACTGGAAGCGACTTTGATCGGTGCTGTTGGTGGTGTTCTGGTTGTGTTCTCAATCGTAGGTTTGGACAAACTTAAGATTGACGATCCGGTTGGTGCGATTTCAGTACATGGTGTTGTTGGTCTGTGGGGTCTGTTAGCAGTACCACTGACAGGCAGTGCGACACTGACTGGTCAGTTGATAGGTGCGGCTACTATCTTCATCTGGGTATTTGGTGCCAGCTTCGTAACATGGTTCGTAATTAAAATGATTATGGGTATCCGTGTTAGTGAAGAAGAAGAGTATGAAGGTCTGGATATCGGTGAGTGTGGTATGGAAGCTTATCCGGAATTTGTTGCCTCCAGCAAATAAATCAATATTCATTGATTTGGAAAAGGGTGCCCTAGGGCGCCCTTTTTTTTTGGCCAAGGATGGCCTTATGTCGCGAGAGCACACGGAAGTGCGAAGCGACGTCTAACAGGATACTTCGCAATTAATTTTTCCTGGCCTCAACGTTACTTATATAAACCCAAGGATGGCCTTATGTCGCGAGAGCACACGGAAGTGCGAAGCGACGTCTAACAGGATACTTCGCAATTAATTTTTCCTGGCCTCAACGTTACCTATATAAATCAAAGGATGGCCTTATCTACCGTCTTTAGATTCTTCTAAGGATTGGCACTATGACCGTTTATATATTTTCCGTATGAATGGCACTTTGGACCGTGTATTTATACTTTTTATGGTATGGCCTGTTACTCGCGAGAGCACACGGAAGTGCGAAGCGTCGTCTCACAGGATTGATCACGTTCATTTTTAGGTTTCACCTTTGAGTAAGATAGGGGAAATATGTGCCAGGATGCTGCAAGCTGTGAATTATCATGCCAAGGGCCGATAGCCGGTCCTGTACTCCTTATGCGTCAACATCTAAAGCTCTTCCTGGCTAAAAAATCAGGATCGACAACTAATCCTTAAGACTCTTATGTCCTCCATCGCAAAAAGGCGGTGTTTTAGTGTGTTTACACCCACATAACCAGTATTTATCTTTTTTATCGATAGTCACTTCGACGGGTGAAAAGTCTGTCATTTTGTGTGAGCCATCGCAAAAGGGCTGGTTGGCAGAGCGGCCACAGGAACACCACCAATAGGTACCGGGTTCAAGTTCAAGTGCATAGGGGAATGATTGAGCAATGACAGGTTTTGACATATTCGCTTCCTTATTGTTTGCGTTCAGCGACAGTATTATGTAGCTTTTTAAGTATGAATCAAATTATAGGTCAAGGTATACAGGTTTTGTCTTTGTCTGCATGGAATTTTGAAGTTCGTGCGGGTGAGTGTGTTTTTATGTCTGGCCCTTCAGGCAGCGGTAAAACGGTGTTGCTTAGAGCCATTGCAGATCTTGATCCGCACCGGGGCAGTGTTGAGCTGGATGGAGTAACGTCAAGTAGTATGCCGGCTCATGTATGGCGTCAGAAGGTAGCGCTCGTTCCAGCCGAAACCCATTGGTGGCATACCAGCGTTGCAGAACATATGGCGCAACCCGATGAAGCAATTTTATCGGCTTTCGGTTTTGATAGCGATGTTATGCAGTGGGAAGTAGGCCGATTATCGACAGGTGAAAAACAACGCCTTGGTTTATTACGCGCACTGGAGCAAGAACCGCAAGTATTGTTACTGGATGAACCTACAGCCAATCTGGATCAAGAGCATGCACTACAGCTAGAGCATTTGATTAACGGGATGATGAAAGATCAAGGTCTCGCAGTGATATGGGTAACGCATGACAAGCAGCAGCAATTGCGCTTAGCAAAACGCGGCTGGGAGATTGAACAAGGTGTCGTCAGGGAAGTTTACTTATGAATTTAATTTCACTCAGTCCTTATGATTTGGCGCTTGCGGCATCTTTGGTGATATTGCTTGCACTATTGTCGGCAAAAATGAAACTGGGTGTTGGTAGTCAGCTTCTGGTTGCAGGTTTGCGGACGGTTGCTCAACTAGTATTGATTGGCCTGATATTGAAAAGTATCTTCAGTTATGTGCATCTAGGATGGATCAGTCTGTTATCGATAGTCATGTTGTTGCTGGCGGGTCGTGAAGTGATGGCAAGGCAAAAATATCGTCTGGCAGGATGGTGGGGATTTGGATTAGGCACCGCGTCGATGTTTGTGTCCTCTTTTTCAATTACTTTGATAGCACTTAACGTCATCATTAACGTTGATCCCTGGTATACACCACAATATGCTGTTCCATTGCTTGGCATGATGCTTGGCAATACCATGAACGGTATTGCGCTTGGGCAAGACAGATTAAATCAGTCTGCATGGCAGCAACGCAGTATCATCGAGGGTAAGTTAATGCTGGGCTGGACCTGGAGTCAGGCGATAGCCGATATTCGACATGATAGTATTCGTACAGGTTTGATGCCAATAATTAATGCAATGGCAGCGGCAGGTATTGTCAGTTTACCCGGTATGATGACGGGGCAAATTCTGGCAGGTAGTGAGCCAATGGAGGCTGTTAAATATCAAATTCTGATTATGTTTTTGATAGCTGCCGGCACTGGTTTCGGAACCCTGGTTGCAGTCTGGTTCGGTTCGCGGCGTTTATTTGATGAACGTGAGAGGATCAGGCTTGAACGTCTGCATATTACAAAATAACTGTAATTAATTTCTTTGAATAGTTATCTGATTGGTGCGGTTTCATTCCAGTGGGCCTCAGGTAAAAACATGGCCTCATCTTCAATACGTTTAGCTTCAGTGAGGTTTCCCATGCTCTTTAATATGCTGCTTTTTAGCAATAAGCTGTTGCGAGCATTAGGGTTAAGAGAAAGAGCTGCATTGATACTGTTGAGCGCAAGCGCATCTTTTTCAATGACATAAAGCGCCATCGCAAGATTGTGGTGTCCCTTTAGGTAGGTCTCGTCAATGCTGACTGTTTTACGGAAGTGAGTGATAGCCTGTTTATAATTACCTTGCTGTGCTAGTACTACCCCAAGATCATCATGAGCTTCGGCATTTTGAGGGTCGATTTTGATTGCTTTCTGCAGGTCTTTTTGTGCGTTGGGTTTGTCACCTTTCCATAGGTAACGAACGCCACGTTTGGTTAGTGCTTTCGAGTCATTTGGATTGCGTTTGATAAATACGGATAAATCCGCTATGCCTTCATCTATGTAACCCAGTCGACCATTTGCCATGCCTCGGCCAAACCACGCGGCATCGAGTGAGTCGTCCAGTTTGATGGCGGTCGTAAAATCCTCTACAGCACTGTCAAAATTATGTATCTGAAAATACAAGTCACCTCTTGTTACATAGAGTGAGGCATTTTTACGGTTATTATCAATTTGTTTAGTAAGAGACGTTATCTGTTTTTGTGCCGCATCCATGCTGATGGTTTCTGCGTTTAGCATATGAGTGAGCATTAACAAGGTAAATGTTATTATTATTCTTGAGATTTTCATAATGTTCTCCATGGTCAAATGACGTTTAATAGATAGACGTTCCTGAGTTGAAAATATTCCCATTACCCGATTATATGTGAATAGTAAGCTAACGAAGTAGTGTAATTATGCCTGGTTTTCGACGCTTACTTCGCTCATTACGGCCTTATTGGTGTTGATTTAATTCACGGGACATAAACTCTGGCAATGCCATGGACGCTTGATGGATTTCTGAGTTGTAATACCGGGTTTCAAAAGAGCGGTTATTTATAGAGTCAGTACGGACTGTATTTAATGGGTTGCCCTTGCTTGTCATGGTGCAGCTCCACCAACCAGATGGGTATATGCACTGTGGAAATGTGAGTGTTTGGGTATGTTTAAATCCGGCACTTTTCATATAGGCATGCATGTCTTTTATAATATCCATATGTAATAAAGGCGACTCACTTTGTTGCACGAGTATGCCATCTTCGGCAAGTGCCTTGATGCAATCTTTGTAAAAGGCTTCAGAGAATAAACCTTCCGCAGGACCGACTGGATCAGTACTATCGATGATAATAATGTCAATGCTGGCAGGTTCTGCATTCTGTATCCATTTAATACCATCATCAAACATCAGATTGGCGCGAGGGTCATTGTTGGATGTGCAGAGTTCCGGAAAATATATTTCTGCCAGACGAGTGACACGTTCGTCAATATCAATTTGCCATGCCTGTTCAATTTCCGGGTGCTGCAATACAGCTTGTAAGGTGCCACAATCACCTCCGCCAATAATAACAACTCGTTTGGGCGATGAGTGCGTATAGAGTGCAGGGTGACTCATCATTTCATGATAGAAGAAATTTTCACGCGTTGAGACCATGGTGCAGCCATCAATGACCATGAGATTGCCGAATTGTTTAGTATCATAGATCTCTATTTTCTGAAATGGCGTTTGCTCTTCATGCAATTTTTTATTTATTTCCAGTGAAAAAGCCGTCCCGGTACTGGAAAGGATTTCGGTAAACCATTTGTTTGTGCTTAGGCTCATAAGTTACTCGGTCATTGTGTTGTAAATTTAAGTGTTGATAGGCTGTATATTATACGAGATGACGTAGCTGGCAATATTATCTTGGTCGTATTTGATGAATAAGCTTGTAAAGTTATAAGCTTATGACAATAATTCACTAATTATTAATGTCTGGCAGGTTATTTATGAAGGACTGGAGTCTCGAGCAGGCACTCAATACCTACAATGTTGCCCATTGGAGTCATGGATATTTCAATATCAATGGCAAGGGGCATGTTACTGCCACACCTGACCCACATAACCCTGATAATGAAATTGATCTGTTTAAGCTGAGTCGACAGGTTATCGATGCCGGATTATCATTACCGGTACTCGTGCGTTTCAACGACATCCTGCGCCACCGTGTTAGTAGCCTGTGTCAGGCATTTTCCAGTCCCATGACGAAGTGTGGTTATGAGGGAAGGTATACAGCGGTTTATCCTATAAAGGTCAATCAGCAGCATAGTGTCGTAAGTGAGATCCTTGCAGGTGCAGAGGGTCATGTCGGACTTGAGGCTGGTAGTAAACCTGAATTGATGGCCGTTTTGGCACAATCACATCCTCAAGGTGTGATTATCTGTAATGGTTACAAGGACAGGGAATATATCCGTCTGGCTTTGATTGGCCAGTCTCTGGGGCATCGTGTCACCATTGTGATAGAAAAACTGTCTGAGCTGGAACACGTAATTCGCGAAGCAGGTGATCTTGATATTAAGCCGTGTCTCGGCGTGCGGGTTCGTTTGTCCTCACTGGGCGCAGGTAAATGGCAGAATACAGGTGGTGACAAGTCCAAGTTTGGCTTACAGGCAGACCAGGTACTAGATATGCTGGGCCATCTCGAAGAGCATGACATGCTTGATTGCCTGCAGTTGTTACATTTTCATATGGGCTCACAAATCTCGAATATAAAAGATATTCAAAATGGCATGCGTGAGGCTTGTCGGTATTTTGCAGAGTTGCATGCAGAGGGCGCCAATATCCAGAGTATCGATGTCGGCGGTGGCCTGGGTATCGATTATGAAGGAACGCGTACCAGAAGTGACTGTTCGGTTAACTATAGTCTGCAGGAATACGCCAATAATATCGTCAATGCCATCCACGAAGTGTGTGAGCAGGAAGACTTGCCACATCCAGACATTATTACCGAATCCGGCCGTGCAATGACAGCGCATCATGCTGTGTTAATTACAAACGTGATTGATGTTGAAAAGGCACCCGGTGAAATCATGCCATCGGAACCCGATAAAGACGAGCCTCAGGTCTTGAATGATATGTTTGCAGGTATGCAAGATATTGATGCCCGATCCTCAATGGAGGTTTATCATGATTCGCAGCATCACTTGCAGGATGTACAGGAAAAATATAGTCATGGCATGTTGACGTTGGAACACCGAGCGCGTGCTGAGCAATTATTTGCCTGCACATGTCGCCGTGTTCGTGATCTGTTAAAACCTGCAATCAGGGCGCATCGTGAAGTGCTGGATGATTTAAATGAAAAATTAGCCGATAAATATTTTTGTAACTTCTCGTTATTTCAATCCATGCCAGATGCCTGGGCGATACAGCAGGTCTTTCCCATTATGCCGCTCAGCCGCATGAACGAAAGGCCAGACCGAAGGGTTGTGATACAGGACCTCACTTGTGATTCTGACGGACGTATTGATAGTTATGTAGACAGCGAAGGTGTTGAGAGCAGTTTACCCTTACACGATATAGATAATCAGAGTGAATATTTGATCGGTATCTTTCTTGTTGGTGCCTATCAGGAAATACTGGGTGATATGCATAACCTGTTTGGAGATACTGATTCAGTTAATGTGAAAATCAATCAGGATGGGTCTTATACATTATTGTCAGATAGACAAGGTGATACTGTTGAAGATGTTTTACGTTATGTTAATTTTGATTCTGAAGACCTAATGCATCAATACCGTCAAAAATTAAAACAAACTGATTTAGCAGTTGAGATAGGAGATAGTTATCTTGCAGAGTTGGAGGCAGGTCTGCGAGGCTATACGTATTTTGAATTCTAATAATTATTTTGATGATTGCAAACATGGAAAATAAACCTGTTACTGGCTGGGTCGGACTAGGTGCTATGGGTAGGCCAATGGCGGCTAATCTGGCGCGCGCTGGTGTTTTGGATGCGGTCTGGAATCGCAGCGTAGAAAAAGCGGAGAGTTTCGCACAAGAGTGGTCAGTAGCGCAGGCTAAAAACCTGGAATTGATGGCCAGTGATTGTGATCTTGTGTTTATCTGCGTTTCTGCCGACGAGGATCTAAAGGAAGTTGTTGATGAAATTTGTCCTGCGATGAAAAGTGGTTCCATTGTAGTAGATCATTCTACTGTCAGTGTAGCTGTTAGCAGAGTGATGGCTGATAACTTGAAGCAACGGAATGTCGAGTTTCTTGATGCGCCCGTTTCAGGCGGCATTGAGGGCGCAAAAAATGGCACGTTGTCAATGATGGTTGGTGGTAATGAAAAGACATTGCAAGCAATTTTACCGATATTGGGGTTCATGGCAAAACGGATCACTCATATGGGCGCAGTCGGAAATGGGCAGGCCACAAAAGCCGTTAATCAGATTATGGCGGCTGGTATCAATCAGGCCGTCAGTGAAGCGCTGGCTTTTGGTGAAGCCATGCAGCTAGATATGCAAAAAGTCATCGAGGTGATTGGTGGCGGAGCAGCAGCTAACTGGTTCCTGGAAAATAGAGGTCATACTATGGTTGATGGTAATTATGATTCAGGTTTCAAGGTTAAATTACACCACAAGGATCTAAATTTGTGTAAACAAATGATTGATGATGTTAGGGATAGTGATAAAAACCTGCCTATTGTAGAAATGACCTTGATTCACTATCAGCGATTAATAGAAGCTGGTTTTGGCGATGAAGATATCTCTTCACTGTACCGATTAAAAAAAGAACTGTTTCAGGATTGAATCACTAAAAGATGGAATCGACTCTTGATGGCATGTATTTTATCAATAATGCAGCCAGTGCCAAGCTGGTATATGAGTCTGTCAGTGATGGCGTTAAAATAAAAGTACTTGAAGATGAAAATTACCGCTGGTTGCAGCTAGGTAATAATACTATTCACAGTGCCATGAAATTATCTGAAACATGGCGAACAGCCCTGCCGTACTATCCTGCTCTGCTATCTGTTTTGCTGTTTAAGAAAAACCCGGAAAATATATTATTGATGGGTTTGGGTGGTGGTGAACTCGTACGTAATCTTGCGCATAATATTCCCGACGCAAACCTGACCGCGCTCGAAAAAAGCACTAAGATGATTGAGGTATTTCAAACCTGGTTTAATCCAAATCAGGAGCAGCTTAGTATTGTTAATACTGATGTCTGTCATTGGCGAGATGCAAGCAACAGGGAATATGATATTGTTTTTCTTGACGTGTATGGAGATATGGCATTACCCGAGTGTATGTATGCAGAGGATCTTTATAGCCATATTTACAGGCAGCTCTCGGAAACCGGTGTACTTGCGGCGAACCTTGCCGTTAAGGATGAGCAGGAAGCGGTATCTCTTATGATATATATTCGAAAGGTTTTTAAGCAGCATACTTTATGCCTGGCGGTTGAAGGGCATCTGAATTTAATTGTGTTGGCATTCAAGGTTATGCCAACTGATTTTGACAGGGTATCGTTGCAAAGAGTTGCTGAATCCGTGTATGTGAAAGCGGGTTTTGATGCAGAGGTTATTATCGATAATATCATCAATCATAATCAGGGTCTCATTTAGAGTTATAGGATATTGATCCTGAAGTGATGTGTTACATTTGTGGAGTATGAATATGACGAAGATATTGATTTTTTAGTTTGGGTGTTAATTATCAAATATGGTCATTTAACCATTTAAATAAAAAGGCCACTGTAGTGGCCTTTTTATTTATTAGAAAGTTATGTCGACTATTATTGTTTGGCTTTACTGACCTCACGATTGTAGTTAAGTCGTTTGGCGGCGTCGAGTGTCAGCATTTGCATAAATGCTTTTACCTCGGCGTCACTCCCTACTGGCGTGCCAGATTGTCCTCCACCAAAAACATTGGTGGGCACCTTACGCTTGGAAAAAGCATCAGCCCATAACTGTTGTATCTGTATTTCTGCATCCAGTTTTTGTGCCAGTGCATTATCCGCCTGGAGTATTACTTTCTTTTGGTAGGCCTCGGCTTCAGCCAAGGTGCGAATGGTCTTGGCCTCAATGATTGCTTTTTGGAGGTTGATTTGTGCAGTATCTTTGCCAATTCGAGCCTGCTCTTTTAATTTTACGGCACCCGTAATGGCTAGTTGTTTATCAGTCTCTGCTTCAGTGGTTTTCTGAATCTGTTCGACCTTGGCTTTTGCCTGACGTTGCGCGACTTCACGTTCACCACGTGCAATGGCCAGCAGGCGTTGCTCTTCTTCCTGAACTCTTTGTTCGCGGGCTATGGCACGATCAGCAGAAGCCTTTTGTTTAAGTTGCATGCGCTCAACAAATTTTTTGTTGGGGCGCATGTCAGTTACCAGGGCCGATACAACAGTAATATTGAAGTCGCTAAATCGCTGTCGCTTGCGCTTTGGTATGCCATTTTCATCGATTACCTTTTTAACGACAAAGACAGTTTTTGTCTCGTCACCATATTGAGATTGATCTGTGCCTAATGCAGCATTAGCCGAACTTTTGGTCTGCTTGGTGGATTGAACAGTTACTTCCTTACGTTTGACAAGATAAATACCGTTATTCATCTGATGTTCAAAATCCGAATTAAACTCTGTTCGGCCGCCTGAATAATATTCCTCTGCGCTCATGAGTGAGGCATTGGCCTGTAGCGTTTCTTTAAATGAAGGCATTAAGGCCGTACGGAGCAGATTTTCAGGCGTTCGATATTCGTGTGCAAGTTTAAGGAAAGAGACGGATTCAGTAGGAATAGAAAAGCGCACCGTCGCTTCAGCAAGGGCATCAACCTGATCAAGAAACATAATGCTCAGTGGCGGCAGGCTAGCAGAGGTATTGGCAGAATCTCGTTCTGCTCTAATCGAACTACTGGAATTACTGACCGCCTGAACTGTCATGGCGCGTTTCCACGAGTTATATCGACCAAACGGGTAAAATTTATAACCCACGTCAGAAATAACTTCTTCCTTACCAAGCACGGTGCGCACATGGTATATGTAGCCAGGTTCAGCGTAAAAGATTGAGTTGCTGAGAAGAACGATAGCAGCGGCTATTGCGATAACAATCGTGATGATTTTTTTGACTGGCATATTATTGTTTTTTAATTTTTCGGTTAACTCTGACATTTCCATGTGCTCCCTATTTATTTTGTTTTTTCCGATTGCTTTACAATAACATAGTTACTGGTTTTTGCTCAAGAAATCCGACTTGAAGCCGATTAATAGAGAGGTGATTTATTTTATAGATATAATTATTTTATAAGTGCAGGTAATAATTTGAGTTTTTATTCAAAAATATATCAGGGTTGGTTTGCGCTGTCTGTGATGGTGCTGGTTGTAACGAGCCTTGTTGATCCTTATATTTATAGTAATGTGGCTTTATGTGTTGCAACGGTGTCGCTGGGCCTGTTTATGTATCGCTTGTTAAAACATTTCTTTTTTCAGGTGCGAAGCTGGCAGTTGTGGCTGGAATCCATTATCAGTTTTTTACCCGGGTTGATTGCGCTGGGTATGTTGTCAAATTTCAGTAAGTTTTAAATTAAATCAAAATCAGCCCTGTTGATAAGGTGATTTATAACCTGGTGCCTGGCGTTTAAAGCGCTTGTAACTCCACTGGTATTGCTCAGGGTTCTCACGCACTACTGATTCTATTGAACGGTTCATGGCGTTTGCCGACTCAGCCAAATTTTTCGAATAAATATTTACATCCACCTGGTGATACCGAATAACGTAACCACGTCCACAACGAAGTCTTTCAGCCGTTACGAGGATGACGGCCGCACCGGTTTTTTGTGCGAGTCGAGGGATGAGTTTCATGGTGTTGGCATCATGGCCAAAAAAAGGCACGAAAATACCGCCGTCGTTACCGGGATCCTGGTCGGGGAGTATACCGATGCACTCATGTTTTGACAGTGCTGCAAACAGGGATTTTACACCGTGGGTATTGGTGGGAACCAGTTTTGCACCTGTTCGCTCACGCGCCTGTTTCATCATGGCCTCCATGGCCTGTATTCTGGGTGGTCGGTACAATGAGGTGAGGGTTTGTTTGCGTGCTGCGAACAAACCTGCTAGTTCCCAGCATCCCATATGGGGTGTCATGATGATCAGGCCTTTCTGCTTCTCTAATGCACGATTGAGTATGTCTTCATTTTCAATGCGGATAATTTTGCGTAATAATCTGGTCGGGTTCCAGAACCAGATCGCTCCCAATTCGGTTATCGATTTACCGGTTTCTATTAGTGATTGTCTGGCCAGTCGCTGACGTTGATGGTTATTTAATTCAGGTAGGCAAAGCGAGAGATTAATAAGTGTAATGGTTTTTGTCTTGTTGGGTATCAAGTAAAACAAAAGCCCTATGATGTATCCAAGGGCGTGATTAAGCGGTAGCGGCAACAAGGCAAAAAGAGCCAGAGTTGTGCGAATAATGGGGTAACGCATGATTTACTGCCAGTCTTCGTCAGAGAGCGGGAGGTCGGAATAGTCGGTCGCCAGGATAGCGAGGGCTTTTTCGGCATCCTCTTCATTGACTTGCAGCTTGATGCCGCCAATGGCCGGAATGTAGAGCATGTCAGTTTGAATGATATGCTCGTCGGCCAGCCAGCATTCAACGCCTTCTGCTTTCAGGCGACCCATGCTGATATTGGCGTCAATTATCGTATCAAATGTCTTTACATTCACCACTTTATTAAACAAACTCCTGTTAAATAGATAATTTAATCCACTTTGTATAAAATTTGGATTATTAAATGATTTTTTAGTTGATTTTATCCGTTATTAATATATTGTGAATAAATCAATCCAATTTATCGTTATTTATTGATGTAAGTGGCATTATTGCTGTCAATATGCTGCTGTAAATGCCTTTATTGTGTTTTTCTTCACTTCTTAGTAACTCTTTCATATGTTGTCTTTGCGTCGGCATGGAAAAACAGGCGGGGCAATTTTCCATAATAACCGGTAGACCTGCTTGTTGGGCAAATTCCGCAGTTTGTGGCTCACGGGTATAGACCAGTGGGCGTATGACACGCAGGTCACCTTCATCAATAGTGTAGTGCGCCTTCATAGTACGTAATTGCCCACCATGAAAGGCTGACATGAGGAAACTTTCGGCCAGATCGTCCAGATGTTGTGCGAGCGCCAGTACCTTGTAACCTTCACGCCGAGCGGTGGTATACATGATGCCGCGTTTCATACGTGCGCACCATGAGCAATAGGAGTCATTATCCATATGCTCTTTGCCCAGATCCATAATCGGTTGGCTCTCATAAAAATAAGGTATACCCAGGCTGGCGACATATGCTTTTAGTGGTGATGGGTCAAAGCTATCCGACATCGGGTCGACTGTCATGGCTGCCACATCAAAGTTGATTGGTGCGACAGACTGTAGATGAAGCAGTAACTGTAGTAACGATAAGGAGTCTTTACCGCCAGACAGGCCTAACAAGATTCTATCGCCCTCCCGAATCATGTCAAAATCGGCTATCGCCTTACCAACTGTGCGTAACAGTTTTTTAGGGGGAGGATGGTAACTTGTTGTATTTTTTACGTTATTTCTTGTTGGTTTCATAATAGATTGAAATTCACCGATTTTGGCCCAATATTGTTAGTCATTGTCAGCATGACATGGCACTCTTTAATAAGGAGTAATCAGACAAGTCTGGTTCCATATATATGATGACAATATCAAGAATAACTTAAAACAGGGAGCAAGGTGTATGGGTATTTCACTAGATGGTTTTTCTATATTTGCAATAGGCTTGTTGGTCTTTGCTATTTCACTGGTTTTCATGAGTTTCAAGACTGTAGCGCAAGGTATGGAATTCACAGTCGAGCGTTTTGGTCGTTATACCCGAACCCTGCGTCCTGGTTTGCATATTATTATTCCGGTGATGGACAAGATTGGTGCTGAATTGAATATGATGGAACGGGTACTGGATGTGCCGTCACAGGAAGTCATCACCAGGGATAACGCCATGGTACGTGTTGATGGTGTGGTGTTTTTCCAGATAATGGATGCGCCGAAAGCCGCTTATGAGGTCAATAACCTGGAGCTGGCAATTCTGAATCTGACCATGACCAATCTGCGTACGGTGATGGGTTCGATGGATCTGGACGAGTTATTATCAAAACGTGACCAGATCAATACTGAATTATTGAATGTAGTGGATGATGCCACCACGCCATGGGGTGTGAAAGTGGCACGTATCGAGATTAAGGATATAACACCTCCGCGTGACCTGATTGATTCCATGGCGAACCAAATGAAGGCAGAGCGTGATAAACGCGCAACCATTCTGGTGGCAGAAGGAGACCGTCAAGGTGAAATCCTGCGTGCAGAAGGTGAAAAGCAAGCTGCGGTCCTTGAAGCAGAGGGGCGTAAAGAAGCAGCGTTTCGTGATGCTGAGGCTCGTGAGCGACTGGCCGAAGCCGAGGCCAAGGCAACCGATATGGTGTCAAAGGCTATCTCAAATGGTGACATCAATGCGATTAATTATTTTGTTGCGACCAAGTATGTTGATGCCTTGAAAGAGATTGCCTCGGCCGATAATGAAAAACTGGTGTTTATGCCGCTTGAGGCTTCTGGTGTTATCGGTGCAATAGGTGGTATCAGCGAGTTGGCAAAATCAGCTATGTCCAAGCAAGGTGGGGCGTAAAAGATGATGGAGCAAATTGTTTTCTGGCACTGGTTCGTGCTCGGGCTCGCTCTGATCGTACTTGAGCTTTTTGCTCCCGGGGCATTTTTTCTCTGGATAGGTCTGGCTGCCGGTGCGACCGGCATTCTACTTTGGGTCATGCCTGATCTGGGCTGGCAGTCACAGTTGATGTGGTTCGCAGCCTTTTCCATTATTTCTATTATTGCCTGGATGAAAATCGGCAAGCGAAGCCCGAGTGAAACCGATCATCCGACGTTAAATCAACGTGGCCAGCAGTATGTGGGTCGTGTGTTTACACTGGAGGACCCTATTGTAAATGGTGACGGTAAGATAGCAGTGGATGATTCAATATGGAAAATTACGGGTGAGGATTGTGCTGCGGGCACCAAGGTCAAAGTGAGTGGTGTTAACGGGGTTATACTGAAGGTTGAGCATGAATAGGGAATATAACCTCGGTATGACCAGGGTACATGGCATAACCCGTCTAAATCCAATATAATTCAATGTTTTATTGTTAGCCGACTGGGCTGGTGGATTGATGGGTAAGCTTGAACAAGCATTAAAAGATCGTATCCTTATTCTGGATGGTGCCATGGGTACCATGATCCAGAGTTATAAGCTGGATGAAGCAGGATACCGAGGTGAGCGTTTTAAAGACTGGCAGTCAGATCTCAAGGGTAATAATGACCTGTTGGTTTTAACTCAGCCGGATATTATCAGGGATATACACAAGGCCTATCTTGCGGCCGGTGCTGATATCGTTGAAACCAATACCTTTAATGCCAATGCGATTTCCATGGCTGACTATCATATGGAAGAGTTGTCGTATGAGCTGAACAAGGTCGCAACTGAATTGGCGCGTCAGGCATGTGATGAATTCAGTACAGCCGAGAAGCCACGTTTTGTTGCTGGTGTTTTGGGTCCTACTAATCGCACGGCCAGTATCTCCCCTGATGTTAACAATCCGATGAAACGTAATGTCAGTTTTGATGAATTACAGTCTGCTTATTATGAAGCCATGACAGGTCTTGTAGATGGCGGTTCGGATGTCATACTCGTAGAAACCATATTTGATACCTTGAATGCCAAGGCAGCCTTATTCGCAATCGAAAAATATTTTGATGATCACAATGTCCGCCTACCCGTGATGATCTCTGGTACCATTACCGATGCCAGTGGACGCACCTTGTCCGGCCAAACTGCCGAGGCCTTCTGGAATTCACTCAGGCATATCAAGCCGATCAGCTTTGGCTTTAATTGCGCGTTGGGCGCGAAAGACCTGCGTCAGTATGTTGAAGAAATTTCCGGTCTTGCTAATTGTCACATCAATACACATCCCAACGCAGGTCTGCCAAATGAATTTGGTGAATACGACGAGTCGCCTGCAGAAATGGCTGCTGAAATTGAAGAATGGGCGAGTAATGGGTTTTTAAACATTATTGGTGGTTGTTGTGGAACATCGCCGGCTCATATCAAGGCCATCGCAGAGGCGGTTAGTAAATACCCGCCAAGAAAAATTCCCGATGTACCAATAGAATGTCGTTTAAGTGGTCTTGAGTCTTTTAATATATCTGATGACTCATTGTTTGTGAATGTTGGTGAGCGTACAAACGTAACCGGTTCTGCAAAGTTTAAACGTCTGATACTCGAGCAGGAATTTGATGAGGCTTTGAGTGTTGCACGTGATCAAGTAGAGAATGGTGCGCAGATAATCGATATCAATATGGATGAAGGTATGCTTGACGGTGAAAAAGCCATGGTCGACTTCCTGAATCTGATTGCCGGCGAACCGGATATCGCACGTGTGCCTGTCATGATTGACTCATCAAAATGGCACATCATTGAGTCAGGGTTAAAATGCATTCAAGGTAAGGGTATTGTTAATTCCATATCGCTAAAAGAAGGTGAAGAAAAATTCATCGAGTCGGCTATATTATGCAGGCGTTATGGAGCCGCGATTATTGTCATGGCTTTCGACGAAGAAGGTCAGGCTGATACGCAGGTTAGAAAAGTCGAGATCTGTACGCGGGCCTATAACATACTCACCGATAAGGTTGGCTTCCCACCTGAAGATATTATTTTTGATCCTAATATATTTGCTGTCGCAACAGGTATCGAAGAGCATAATAACTATGGCGTTGACTTTATTGAAGCAACGCGTGATATAAAAAATACGTTACCACATGCGTTGGTGAGCGGTGGTGTTTCCAATGTTTCATTCTCATTTCGCGGCAATAACCCGGTGCGCGAAGCAATACATTCCGTATTTCTTTATCATGCTATTTCTGCCGGCATGGATATGGGTATCGTCAATGCCGGGCAGCTTGCCGTGTATGATGACCTGCCTGAAGAATTGCGTGAGCGAGTTGAAGATGTCGTGCGCAACCGCCGCGATGATGCCACTGAGCGGCTGCTAGAAATAGCTGATAAGTATCGTGGTGACGGTAGTACGGTGAAAAAAGAAGAAGACCTTGAGTGGCGAAGCTGGCCGGTCAAAAAAAGAATTGAACATGCGCTGGTAAAGGGAAATGATGCGTTTGTAGTAGAAGATACAGAAGAGGCAAGACAGGCTAGTGAGCGCCCGATACATGTCATCGAAGGGCCATTAATGGACGGTATGAATGTTGTCGGAGACCTGTTTGGTGCAGGCAAAATGTTTTTGCCACAAGTGGTAAAAAGTGCACGTGTTATGAAAAAGGCCGTGGCTCATTTGATTCCGTTTATAGAAGCTGAAAAAGACGGCAAGGCGCAGAGTAACGGCAAGATACTTATGGCTACCGTTAAAGGCGACGTGCATGACATCGGCAAGAACATCGTCGGTGTTGTTTTGCAATGTAATAACTTTGAAGTGATTGACCTGGGAGTCATGGTGCCTGCCAATAAAATACTTGAGGCCGCACAAAAAGAGAATGTAGATGTCATCGGTCTGAGTGGATTGATTACGCCATCATTAGACGAGATGGTTCACATGGGCAAGGAAATGCAACGCCTGGGCATGAATATCCCCTTGATGTTGGGTGGCGCTACGACATCGAGGGCACATACGGCGGTTAAGGTTGAACCTGCCTATCAAGCTGGTCCGACTGTCTGGGTGAAAGATGCCTCGCGTGCAGTGGGTGTGGCACAAAACCTGATCAGCGAAGACCTGCGTGACGCTTTTGTTCAAAAAATCAAAGCAGAGTATGAAACGGTACGCGTTAATCATGCCGGTCGTCGAATTAAAATGAATTGGTTGAAGTTAGAGCAGGCACGTGCCAACAAAACAGCAATCGACTGGAAGCCGTATAAGCCTGTTAAACCGGTGGATATGGGTGTTACGACATTTGAAGATTACCCTTTGGATGAATTGCGTGAATATATTGATTGGACGCCATTTTTCCATGCATGGGAATTAAAAGGACGTTATCCGAAAATATTCGATGATGCAGAAAAAGGTGAAGAAGCACGCAAGCTTTTTAAAGATGCAGAGGATATGTTGGATACCCTGATCGATGAGAAATGGTTAACGGCGCGTGCTGTAATTGGCCTGTACCCTGCTAATTGTGTCAACGAGGATGATATCGAAGTCTATACTGATGATAGTCGAGAGCAGGTTATGTTGACATTACACAACATCAGGCAACAACAGGAAAAACCGCCTGGCAAACCTAATGCTTGCTTAAGTGATTTTGTTGCGCCTAAAGACAGTGGCATTCAAGACTATATTGGTACTTTTGCAGTCACTACGGGGATAGGTGTTGATGAAAAGGTGGCTGAGTTTGAAAAGGATCATGACGATTATAAGTCGATTATGCTAAAAGCACTGGCTGATCGTCTGGCTGAAGCTTTTGCAGAACGATTACATGAACGTGTGCGTAAGGAATATTGGGGTTATGCTGCCGATGAGTCTTTGCCTAATGAAAGTTTGATCAAGGAAGAATATAAAGGCATCAGGCCGGCAGCGGGTTATCCTGCCAGCCCAGATCATACTGAAAAGGATTTGATATGGGATATGATGGATGCAAAAGCCAATTCCGGTATCTGGCTGACAGAATCAAAGGCCATGGTGCCCGCAGCGTCAGTCAGCGGAATTTATTATGCCCATCCCGAGTCACGCTATTTTGCTGTAGGTAAAATAAACCGTGACCAGGTGGCCGATTATGCCGCGAGAAAAGGAATGAGTGTAGCAGAAACTGAGCGATGGCTGTCGCCGAGCCTGGGTTATGAGCCAGACGATTAAACTGGTGTTATGCAGCGTTGCATCAAGATAATAATAGGAATATACAATGAAAAGATTATTGTTTGCAGTGATGTTACTTACGATAGGGGCGTCGAATGTCTATGCTGCATCTGATAGCCACCGTAAGGCAGCGGAAGAATTGATCAATGTATCCGGCGCGAAACAATCTATGGACAGGATGATAACGCAAATGGTTAATATGCAGTTGCGGCAGAAGCCTATGATGGTGCCCTACAAAGATGTTTTGTTGAAGTTTTTCAACAAATATCTGGGTTACGATAATATAAAATATGACTTCATTGATATCTATACAGAAGAATTCACTGAAAAAGAATTGCGTGAAATAACGGCCTTTTATAATACAACGACAGGCAAAAAAACGATCGTTAAAATGCCGGTACTAATGAGTAAGGGCATGCAAGTAGGCATGTCAAAAGTGAAGCTGCATGTTGGCGAGTTACGCGAAATGATCCAGGCTGAGGCCAGGAAAAATGCAGCTGTCAATAAACAGCCTGATCAAAAGAAGTAATTGCGTGATGTGTGAGTAAAGCAAGGTGTCGGCGACCTTGAGGTAGCGGGTGAATTTAAAAAATCATGTCAGTAGATTACGAGCAAACCCGAGCAGTAACACATGAAAAACTAGAGGGGCATCTAGATGATTTGGGTTGCGGGCGTGATATCAAGTCTCTGGTTTCTTTTGCCAAAGCCTATCTGGGCATGTACCTCGATCTGGAAAAAAATATCGAGCCTGATGAGCGCGTAAAATTACTCGCTGACGAAGATGTAGTTGAAAATATCTGGCTGGGTTTTTCCTTTCTGCTTAATAGCAAGCATGATATTACTCTGAAAATAATTGCACAGGCTTATGTTGAAGATACCAGGTTGGATATCGGGTATATACTTTTGGCGGCCCTGGATAGAGAAATAAGAGTGCGAGGCAGTGTGCCCGAACTTGATGATGAGCTTATGTCGATCATGATCTGCTTTTATTATATTAATCGTAATGAACTTGGTAACTTATGGATTGGACAATGCGCAGAGACGCATGCACCATTATTCGCGAATACAATGATTGAATTCTGGCAGGCCATGGAGGCCATGGGTAGTAATAAAAAACCGGGCTTTCGTGAAATATTATATAAGCCGGAATATAATCTGATATTACAATCGTTAACACTACCTGTTATGCGCGCATTTGCGCATCTTAATAAATATTTTTTACGCAGTTTGTTGCTTTCTGCCTTTCGGTATGCACCGATGGATGAACTGTTAGCGGTCAGTTGCGATCATATTGAAAATGAAAAAAACATGCCGGTAGTCAATCAGGTGTACTGGTTAAGTACAGCTTATTTATTGATGCCAGATAAGTATGAAAGTATTTTGTTTAATTACGTTGGAAGAACAAGAGAAAAAGCACTGCCAATGCTGAATTATATTGAGGCTGTATTAAGTCAAGAAGGCAAGCAGCGTTTTGATTTGACGGCAAGCATGCTTGCAAGTCTGCTGCATATGATTGCACCTAAATTCAGACCGGTGCGCGATAAATTTGGCAACCTGGATGATAATGCGCAGAAGATAATCTGGTTGTTTGATTTGCTCAGAAAAGACAAAAGTATTGCGGCACAGCATGCGATCAGTGACCTGAAAAAAATACGCGTAATGAAATTGTATTCTGAATACCTGTGACAGTCTGGCTTTTTGAGATATCAATATTGAAATATATTGCTTCACTTAAGCGATGATAGCTTATCAAATTCATTTTGAGTAACCAGCTCTAAATGAGTCGAGAATGCCAATTAGCCATGAAAGCGTTAACGTTATCACGGCGATATTGATAAATTGAGTGTCAGTGCCTGCTGGAGACTTTAGTATGAACTCTGTAATGGTTGCGATATCTGGTTGAAGTTCACCTTGCAGAATTTTATCTGTTATTTGTAAAGCCCTCTCTAAAATGTTCGCGGTCACTATATAAAGCGCTGATAATGCTGTGCTTGCTAGAAAGGCAGCAGAAATATATCGCTTTAAAAAAATGTGTCCGGCACCAGGGAATACCAAAGCAGATAACAGGGCTGCCTTCATGGATTTGTTCATTAGATATTCCTATGTATGAACACTAAGGCTAAAAGAAGAGTGTAATAGTTTGGCAAATGAGACTCCGTGTTTCGCCATCCATTACTCACTACTTGGTTTAAACCAAAATTCTACTTCATCGGTTTCTTGTTCAAATTCAGCAGCATGTATAGTACCGGCAGGAACGTGATACCAGTCACCAACGCAAAAACGAAAAACCTCATTATTCATACTAAGTATCAGTTCGCCTCGCGTAATGACGCCGTAGTTGTCGGTTGTGTGAGAGTGCTCTGGAATAATAGTACCAGTAGGATACGAAGCAAATAATACATCGCTGTCATTAGCTTCGAGTTTATATGCATCAAAACGTCCATCGTACAGTGGAAGGGTCTTGATTTTGTCAGGGTAACTTCCAGCCATTAACTTTCTCTCCGTATAATTGACAGACTGATTAAAGAGTGATGCTAGCATTAAATAGACTGTTATGTGTTACATCTTTTTTAATTAAATATTTCTGAATGATTATTGGTCACCATTCATGCTAATGACCTTCTCCGTAAGTTTTATATTGACTTATGGTTGACTGAAAAATAAATATATAGAAATGTTTATCATGTATTTCACATGGATATTGTATTTATAAAAAACGCAGAGGGAATCTAGTCGAGTGCATGTAGTGTTTTCAGTGTCTTTTCTCTTAGTTGGTCTATTGCCAGATTTATTTTATCCAGGCTGGTTTTTTCTGAATCTAACGTCTCCCAATGTTGTTGCCATATTGTTTTCAGCCTGTTCGCCGTCGATGGCATGGGTTCAGGCATGATCATGCTGAGGTCATGTATTTGTTGTATATAAACCCATCCATTGCGTACATTTTTATCCAGGCGTTGTTTCCCGTAGTGGCTGTGCAAAACAACGCGTTGCAATTCGCCGGTTTTAAGGATCACTTCAAATCCGGCGAAACGCACGTTACGGTTAAATTCTGTTTCTTCATTTCGCCAGGTATTGTAGGTAAGGCTGGCTAAAGCCAGAAATAAGCTGATCAGTGCAACTGAGTGTTGCTTGAATTGTGCAGTAATTGTGTCCATAGGTGGATTATAGTAAAAACTGGCACTATTATGGTTATGATCGATGTTTATTTGATCGTTCGGGTCAAGACATGATAGAAACGAACGATAAATAAGTAATGAGTAACCTTGTTGGACGGGAAAATGGATAAAGCATTACTTGAAACAAAGCTGGATAGTATTCGTGCCAAGCAGGAAAAACTAAGTACGGCATGGAAAAAAACGGGTAACAAAGAGTTGCTGCAATTTTTTATTGATATTATGCCTAAAGTATTGGGTGTAGAGCGCTGTAGTATCTTCATACTCGACCCCGAAGAAAACCAGGTTTGGTTGCAATGTGGTACCGGGCTGAGTGAGAAACAGGTCAAGGTACCAACGCAAGGTTCAATTGTTGGCAAGGTAATATCTTCGGGTAAACCCTGGATGGATATGGAGCTCGAATCTTCAGTGGGTGAGCATGATGTCGTCTCCATGCAACTCGGCTTTACAGCCAGAAATACACTTTGTGTTCCGGTATTTGGTGTTAGTACTGATCGTGTAACGGGTGCGATTCAAGTATTAAACAAGGTTGCGGGCGACTACACCGAAGCAGATAAGGAAATACTGGACCGGCTTGCCTACCAGTTACAAATGAACATCGAGAGTATCTTCCTGCGACAGGAAATGGCAAAAATTTCGGAAGAAATGAGTAAAAAAATCAAACAAATGGAACGAATGGTTAATAAGTAATTGGAAACCAGTTAGCGCACCAATACTTAGGCAACCTGGCGTGTTCGGATAAACTTTTCCACCTTTGAAAAAACATCGCCGCGTTTGAATGGTTTATTGAGGAAATCTTTTGCGCCAATCTTGCTTACCCAGTATTCCTGCATGGCTTGATTATCACCACTCATCATAATGATAGGAATATCGGCAGTCTGTTTATCATTATTTATCATGCGTGTGGCGCGAAAACCATTAATGCCCGGCATGATGACGTCCATGAGGATTAGATCAGGATTTTCGGATTTTGCCATATTAATAGCCTCCATCCCATTGTTCGCCACAAGTGTAGTGTAACCATCTTGTTCAAGAATTTTTTTCAATGTGAATACAATAGTCTTGGAGTCATCTACTACCAGGATGGTGGCATTATCTCTAGACCCATTACGAGGATGTGATCGACGTTCACGGAAACTGGATTTTCTGGCAAATAGATTTTTGAGGCTAAAGCGCTCCATGTATATACACTCCCAATATTATTCTTGCTATTTCTGCTAACTTTAACTCAATATAGTTAGCAGCTACAAGCTATGTCAATCCAAGTAAATCAACTATTTATGCGTAATGTGAAGTAGGTCAAATTGTAAGCACTACTTTTTAAGGTCAAAATCAATTGCCCTGTTTTTTCAATAGTATTGCCTTATATAGACTAACAATTGCAAGTCATAGACTATCACGTCATTATCTGCTTGTCTTCGATGAAAAACGGATTGTACTGGTTAACTCACCCTCAAATAATGCGTTAATAGTAATGCTCTGGTTTTTGCTTACTATCTCCATGCCAGGTTGAGCTTGCGGTAAAAACTGAACAGCTTTCAATTCAGGCGGATACTTTATAGACAACGATAATGCCACCGGAAAGTAGCCATCCAGGAACTTTCGACGATAAGGACCGGTGTTAAGACTATATTGTTGACCCGCTAGTTTTGTTAGTGCCTTAATCTCTGCCTGGACACAGATTTTGGCATTTTCACGTATGTGTTTGAGCTGAACGCTATTTGCTTCTACCCAGCTTTTGCCAATATTGGATTGCTCAATGATGCGCAACCGTTTGACGGGCTGGTTTTGATAGACAATTTGCGCGGCCGGCATAATATCGAGTTGCGTGTGACACTGTGTCAGTAAAACCCAGCCGTGTGACAGGCTGTCGGTAGTGATGGTAATTCGGTTGTCTGCAACATGTGGTGCCAGGCGTGGTTTACGAGTGAGAAAGCTTAGTTGGCCGTCATTTATGTCCTCTGGTTTCCAGCTTTTGTCATCATCATTGGAGTTAAACCAACGCTCCAGCTCTTCAGGGCTATTATTGCGCGGTAGATCTGCGATGGCAGGTTGATTCATGATCGTGACTGACAGTATGGTTATTATAATATTGTGTCTAAACATGATGCCTTCTCCTTAGTGATATAAGGTATAACAGGGCAGAAACCATGCCATTTAATTTTTTTTAATAATATCAGTAAGATATTATTAATTCGGCCCATTAACAGCGATTTGTGAATGCAATATGCATATTTTGGATTGCATATGGCGTTAGCCAGGATGAGTGCATCAGTGGCATAATCCCATGCTGTCGATAATCGGAAATAACCGTGTCAGAATCAAAAGCACCAGAAAATGCCACACAACGTCCGAGTTTTCCATTGAATGAGGCAATGTGTATTACTATTCCATTTTATGGTGATATCGATGCCGGTGAGCAAAAGAAACTAAATTGAAACCAGGGCGATAAATAAACTCGCACGCCCAATGATAGATTGTCACTGGAATACTCTGTCTGACAAAATGAATGAGTTTAATAGTAAATAACCTATGTTGAAAAAAATTCAGGATTTTTATACACGCTTTTTACAACCCGATGACCAGGTAACAATAGAACCTGAGCATCAACTCAGATTGGCAGCTACGGCTTTGATGGTTGAGGTCATGCGTGTGGATGATCACAAAACAGAACAGGAAATCGATACGGTTATCAGTTCAGTCATGCAAAAATTCGGCATAGAGCGCGAAGAAGCGGGAGTCTTGTTAAGCCTGGCAACCGATGAGTTACATCAGTCAACGGATTATCACCAGTTTACGTCTTTGATCAACAAGGGATATGATCAGAGTCAGAAGCAGCGGATTGTCGAATACCTCTGGCAGGTGGCCTATGCAGATGGTGAGCTGGATATTTATGAAGAACATGTCGTGCGAAAAGTTTCGGATTTGTTATACGTATCGCATAAGGATTTTATCCGTTTGAAAGAAAAAGTTCGATTATCTCTGGGAGATTGATGAAGGTCTATAGAAAGAGATTATTACTGCTGGTTTTGTTACTCCTGGCTCCCATTACGTTGATGGCCAATGAGCGCCAGGCAGCTATTAGTGCTGTTGAGTCTATTATGTTTGATATTGATGAGCTGGGTGTGGAGTATGTCAATTACAGAGTAGATGCTTCGGGTAATGTCAGCATGACAGTGGATGATACTGTGCCGGAGGACTTGTACGCAAAATTATTAAACCTGTTGAGGGCTGATAAGGCGATTAACAGTGTTCTGGCAAGTCAGGGAGCAGTTTGCCCTATACCTTATATAAGAAATGGTGAGCAGTGATACCGGAAAAGATATCACTGCTCATTGCGATTATTAACTAGTCTTGATTTGAAGGCTCATTCGCCGGGCTGACACGCAGGTCGCGGCCCATAAATTCCTCTTCGTTCAGTTGGTTCAGTGCTTTTTTCGCACCTTTCATGTCCATTTCTATAAAGCCATAACCACGTGGTTTACGAGTAACCTTGTCTGTCATAAGACGAATCGAGAATACTTCGCCACATTGGCTAAACAGATTACGTAATTCACGCTCCGATGCACGAAAAGCCAGATTGCCAACAAACAGGGTTTGTTTTTTTATAGTCAGATTGTAGGGTTTAACTAACAGAATGATAGAGGCTGCCATTGATGCGATTAAAGCGCCGATACCCATGCCAATGGCAAATTGCTGGTTGTTAACGACATTTTCTAAACCAATAAAAGGAAATATTTGTAATCCAAGAAAGCCCAGAGCAACAGTAAGGATAATACTGATAATAATAAGTTTGGTGATATTTGCAGACATAATAATTAATTCCAGATCCAATGTTCAAATGTTAAGTCAAAGAGACGGGCTGATTATAGGGAGATCGTGAGGTGCTGTATAGTTCTGCAGCAAAATTGTTAACATGATTGTGCTTAATTCTCGTCATTTACCAAATTCGAGAGAATAATAGCTTTGAGCTTGAGTCTGCCTTTGGCATACAATGTCTGAATGACCAAAGCACTTTCTATTCAGCATTTAAGTAAAACCTATGAGAATGGCTTTGTTGCCCTTAACGACATCAGTTTTGAGGTCGAACAAGGTGATTTTTTTGCCTTGTTAGGTCCTAATGGTGCAGGCAAGTCGACCACAATAGGCATATTAAGCTCGCTCGTTCGCAAGACATCTGGTGAGGTCAGTATTATGGGGCATAATATTGATAACGATTTTAGTGCTGCAAAACGGTTGCTTGGCCTGGTACCCCAGGAATTTAATTTTAATGTTTTTGAACCCGTGGTTGAAATTGTAGCCAATCAAGCAGGTTATTTTGGTATTGAGCGTAAAAAAGCTTTCGAAAATGCAGAATATTGTCTTCGTGAACTCGGGCTTTGGGAAAAACGTAATGAAATGGCCAGAAATCTTTCGGGTGGCATGAAACGACGTCTCATGATTGCACGATCGCTGGTGCATCGCCCCAGTTTATTGATCCTTGATGAGCCAACAGCGGGTGTTGATATCGAAATCAGGCGTTCAATGTGGTCTTTTTTGCGGCGTATCAATGCCGAGGGCACAACGATTATTCTGACGACACATTATCTTGAAGAGGCCGAGAGCCTGTGTCGAAATATCGCCATTATTGATAAGGGTGAAATTATAGAAAACACTAGTATGAAACACTTGTTGAGCCAGTTGCATACCGAAACCTTTGTGCTTGATCTGGCTCAGCCACTTGAAGCTGTGCCGCAATTGAATGGTTTTCCAACAAACCTTAAGGACCCGACTTCACTCGAGGTGGAGGTGGAAAAAGACTGTCATATTAATCAGTTGTTCAAGGTACTGGATGAGCAGAATATCGCTGTAAACAGCCTACGCAGTAAAACCAACCGCCTGGAACAGTTGTTTATGAATCTGGTGGAATCAGGTCAGCAGGCAGGTAATAACATATGAGTTGGGCTGAGAAATATATTGCCTTGAAGACTATTGTTATCAAGGAAATTTTACGTTTCATGCGTATCTGGTTGCAGACTATCTTGCCACCTGCCATAACCACGGCATTGTATTTTGTTATTTTCGGACGTTTGATTGGTCCGCAAATCGGTCAGATGCAGGGTTTTGACTACATGGATTACATCGTCCCAGGTCTAATAATGATGGCCGTGATAACCAATTCATATGCCAATGTTGTGTCATCGTTTTATGGCTCAAAATTCCAGCATAATATAGAGGAATTGCTTGTTTCACCGGTTCCTAACTATATTATTTTACTGGGATATATTGCTGGTGGTGTTAGTCGCGGTATTATTGTTGGCCTTGTTGTAACGCTGGTTGCCTGGTTTTTCAGCGACTTGCATTTTTTCAATATCCTGGTGATTATTTCAACGGTCATACTGACAGCGATCCTGTTTTCTCTGGCAGGTTTGATTAATGGTGTGTATGCGAAGAGTTTTGATGATATTTCTATCGTGCCTACTTTTGTATTGACGCCTTTGACGTATTTAGGGGGGATATTCTACTCCATAGATATGTTGCCCGAATTTTGGCAAAGTGCCTCATTAATAAACCCTATATTATATATGGTAAATGCCTTCCGTTACGGTTTCCTGGGGATTACAGATATTCCGTTACTCACGTCATACCTGATTATTGTCAGTTTTATTGTCGTTTTGACGCTTTTTTCACTGCATTTACTCAATAAAGGCCATGGCACCAGAAGCTGATTTCAATACAGTTCCAGGCCTCCGTGACAGAATACAGACGTTTTTATAATATTCCTGATGTCATAAATTAGGATAGATTATTTCCCTTCAGAATTTGCCATACATGGACGATATATATCGATAGTCACCTTCTAAAAAAGTAAAACAACATCGGTATTGGAATTCATTGAGTCATTATGGAAAAACCTGAGCAACACCACTTTCGGTTGCTACGCTATTTTCTAGTCGTTAGCGTGAGCAGCATTATCGTTGCGAGTTTTGTCCTGGGTATGGTATTCAGGCAAAATTCCATTGAAAACCTAGTGAGCCTTGGTGAGGATAAAAATGTCAATGTCGCCCGGGTAATTTCAAATCATATTTGGCCAATATACCGTGAGCAGCTATTCCTGGCTGAGACACTGACCCCGTCACAAATGCATGAACAGGCATTTATGCAGAAGTTACAGCTGGATATTGATGGGCATATCCAGTCCACGTCTATTATCAAGGTCAAGATCTATAATCTGAAAGGTAAAACGTTATTCTCTACTGCGGCTGATCAGATAGGTAAGATAAAAACTGACAGTAAACCGTTATCGCAAGCAATTGAAGGTCAAACTGTAACCCGTCTGGCATTTAGAGATAAATTTTATGCGCGTGATGAGTTACTTACTGAGTTAAACGTACTATCGACATATTTACCGATTAAAATAAACAATAAAGTGGATGGTATCATCGAGGTCTATGCTGATGTTACCGCTCTGTATGAAAGCGTAACGCAGGAGCGTAATGCCGTTATTGGTGGCGTGATGTTTGTCTTGCTGTTGTTATATGCAGTCATTTTCATATTTGTTTATAAAGCAGATAAAACTATCAAACAGCAGTTCAGGGAAAAGCAGGACGATGAAAAAATGATTCGTCATATTGCTTATCATGATAGTTTGACCGGGCTTCCAAATCGCGAATTGTATAGATTCACGGTACAGGGTGCAATCGAGCAGGCTAAACGTAATGAAAGCTTGTTAGGTATTCTGTTTATTGATCTGGACAGATTCAAGCAGATTAACGATAGTCTTGGTCATACTATCGGTGATGCACTACTGGTAGAAGTCGCCTTAAGATTAAAAAAATGTGTGAGGGCGAGTGATATCGTTGCGCGCCAGGGTGGTGACGAATTTACTATTTTGCTTGAGAGTATAAAACACGTTGATGAGATAGTTCACGTGTGTAAACGTATCAACGCATCGATTAGTCAGTCATATAATATTGAGGGTAACGAAATGTTTACCTCGGCCAGTATTGGTGTAACGGTGTATCCGTTTGATGACCTTGAATTGGAAAACCTGCTCAAGGATGCTGATACCGCCATGTATGAAGCAAAAAATGCCGGGCGCAATAACTATGTTTTCTTTTCATCTGGTATGAAACGATCCAACATGGAGCAGTTGTCATTGGAGATAGATCTGCGTAAGGCGCTGGATGAAAATGAATACCTGTTACAATTTCAACCTATCGTAGACTTGCGTAAGGGCAAGATGGTGGGTGTTGAAGCATTATTGCGCTGGAGTAGTCAGGAATACGGTATTGTATCACCCATGAAATTTATTCCATTACTGGAAGAAACCGGCGTTATGGAGATTGTTGGCGAGTGGGTATTGAATACAGCCTGTCAGAAAGTAAAGCAGTGGCATGAGGAAGGTTATGAACCGATTACAATTGCGGTGAATATTTCCATGGTGCAGTTCAGGCAGATGAATTTTGTTAAAACAGTCGAGATAGCTTTAAACAAGAGTCAGCTTGATCCTAAGTATCTGAAGTTGGAGTTAACGGAAAGTATGTTGATGGATCAGAGCGATGCCAGTGTAGAAAAATTGCTGGCTGTGCGTGCATTGGGTGTGATGATAGAAGCAGATGATTTTGGTACCGGTTATTCATCACTTAGTTACCTGAAGAAATTGCCAGTTGATATCCTTAAGATTGATCGTTCATTTATTACTGATGTTCACAAGAGTAGTGATAGTGCTGCTATTGTTACGGCCATCATGGCCATGGCTTACAGCCTAAAACTGGATATTATCGCAGAAGGTGTTGAAGAAATAGAAGAGCTTAAATTTTTATCGGCACTAAATTGTCATTATATTCAAGGTTATCTGTTTAGTAAGCCACTTGCAGAAGATGACCTGAAGAAAGTCATGAGTGATCCGGATCATTTTTGTAAGATTCTTCAGGAAGCAAATACACAAGATATGGCAGTAGGTGAGTAGGCTGTTTGCATACTGATGAGATAAATAATCGCCAGTAGTTAATATAAATTCCGATCATAGCTAACCTGGTATGATCCAGTAACGTTATAATGTTATTCCTTTAAACACCTGTATAAGCGTAAATACATTGACACGCTGAATAATATTGGCAAGATGTCCAATATTATTATATTTGACGTGAGAATGTTATGAAACTCGGAACACCATTATCAAAAAATGCAACGCGTGTTATGTTGCTTGGCAGTGGAGAGCTTGGTAAGGAAGTTATTATTGCTCTGCAACGATTCGGTGTTGAAGTGATAGCTGTCGATCGATATAAAAATGCGCCTGGTCATCAGGTGGCGCATCGCGCGCATGTTATCAATATGGCTGACCCGGATGCACTGCGTGAGTTAATTGAGCATGAACGACCACATATTATTGTGCCTGAAATAGAGGCGATCTCCACCGATATGCTGGCAGAGATAGAAAGTGAAAAACTCGCTGTAGTTATACCAACCGCCCGTGCAACACAATTAACCATGAATCGAGAAGGTATCCGCAAACTCGCAGCTGAAACGCTGGGTTTGAAAACGTCACGTTATGCTTTTGCAGACAGTCTAAATTCCTTGCAGCAGGCAATCGATGGTGGCGTGGGATACCCTTGCATAGTCAAACCGGTGATGTCGTCTTCAGGTAAAGGTCAATCAACTATTAAGACACCAGAAGATGTTGAAGCAGCATGGGGTTACGCTATGTCGGCAGGCCGGGTAAATCATGGTCGTGTGATTGTTGAAGAAATGGTGCAATTTGATTATGAAATTACATTGCTGACTGTTCGCTGGTTAGACGAAAATGGTGATATGCAAACCAGCTTTTGCGATCCAGTTGGGCATATCCAGGAGCAGGGTGATTATGTTGAAAGTTGGCAGCCACAAGATATGTCAGGACGCGCTCTACAGCACGCACGAGAGATTGCACAGCAAGTCACGGGCGAGCTCGGCGGCAGAGGATTGTTTGGTGTCGAGTTATTTGTAAAGAGTGATGATGTCTGGTTTAGTGAGGTTAGTCCACGCCCTCACGATACCGGCATGGTGACCATGGCAACGCAGCGTCAGAATGAGTTTGAGCTGCATGCCCGAGCCATTCTTGGGTTGCCGGTTGATGTCAGTTTGATTTCATCGGGTGCGAGTGCCGTTATTTATGGTGGATTGGACGAGAAGGGAATTTGTTTTACGGGACTTGATCAGGCACTGGCGATTCCGCAGACAGAACTTCGCTTATTTGGTAAACCCGAGGCATTTGACCGCAGACGCATGGGTGTTGCCCTGGCTTATGGTGATGATATTGCAGATTGTCGACAGCGTGCCAAACAGGCAGCAGCCTGTGTGAAAACGATAGTCGGGAAATAAAGCATGAAACATCTGATCTTGTCTGATTTGGAATTTAGCAGGATGGCTAAACTAGGCCTGCTGTTCGATAGTCATCTTATCATTAAAAAGAGAATATTTATTTTTGCCAGATCGTTTAGCATCATACATTGCGATATCTGCACATTTTAACAAATCAAGGGTGTTGTCGGCGTGATCAGGGTAGATGCTAAGGCCTATACTAGCGCTCAAGTTGGCTGCTATGCCATCTATTTCAATTGGTTCCTTTAAGGTGGCGTTTATCATTTTGGCAAACGTGGTAGCATGGAAATTTTCATGTATATTGCTGAGCACAATTACAAATTCATCGCCGCCAATACGTGCAACCAGATCAGTGCCTCGTATATGAGATGTCAGACGTAGAGAAAGAACTATTAGTATCTGATCGCCAAAATCATGGCCGTACTTGTCGTTAATCGGTTTGAAGCCATCAAGATCAATAAATAACATGGCTATTTTTTTCTTATCACGTTGCGCCTGGCTAAGAAGGATATGCATTTGCTCGGCAAGTAGTGCGCGATTGGCCAGGCCGGTTAGTGTGTCATGGTGTGCTAATGATTGTAGTCTGTTATTTGCATCAAGCAATTGTTGCGTGCGTTCCTTAACTCTAAATTCCAGGTGATGGTTAATTTGTTCAAGTTCGTTATTAGACTGTTTGATAGCATTGTTTAATTTTATATTATGTTTTATGTAGACAAGCGCAAAAATAAAACCAATCAAGATTGTTGTCGTTGTCATGGCCACCATAATGAAGACGGTTTTTTCTATATTTCGTGTGGCAGATTTAAATGCAAGGTCATTGTCTTGAACTTGCAGATCGATTATTTTATTTAATGCATTGAGTGAATTTTTTTGCGAAGGTAACGTAATGTCTAACATCTCGCGTATTGAAATCGGTTGTTCATTGATAAATTGTCTGGCAAGTTTGCGATGATAGTTTGATGAAATGCTGGTTGCTTTTAATAGGTTTTTGTAAAGTACTTTCTCCTGCTCACTTAAACCGGTGGCAACAAATTCTTCACGTGCCTGAATAAATTCGGAACCGTGATTGAGAAAGTCTTCAAATGACTCATTGCGCGCAAAAGGTTCTTCTGTTAATGATATGCGCCAAAGTTCCATCATACGTTTGCGAGCAGCATCACGCATTTTAGTGGCATAAATCGACTGTATATTATGATGTTTGATCACAGTGCGGAATTCAGTATTGGAGATCTTGATGCGGCTAATCCCAATATATGAAATGAGTGCAACTGAGGTCAGTATAACCAGGAAGCCGACCGCGATATATATATTGTGTTTTTGTATTATTTTCACTTAACTTTGAGTAATTTCGTTAGTGTTTACAAGCTGTGACTGTATTATCGGCATATGCTTGAAAACATAAAGTGATCTGTATAAATAATTGATAACCATAATGATAGCGTGTGTAAATTAAAGGAAATGTGATGTAGATTTGATTTATGTTGTGTGAATTTCACCATTAACATAATACCAGCAAGGGCGTTCAAAAATAAACCGGCTGGTTTCGTGTAGCTTGTGGGCTTTACCTTGAATTCGGCAGGTTGCGATGAATTCCACGGTATTCTTTGTACTGGATACAATTTTCAACCGTATCCATTTTGTGTTCTCTGCGTCATTTTCTAATATCGTGGGTCGGGTTGAAGGGTGCCAGCTTGATAATAAGTAATCAGACTTATTCAAGCAGTATGCTGTGTAACGTGAGCGCATAAGTGACTCGGCTGTTGGTACGTTTTTTTCACCATTTATGTATGGCAGACAGCATTGGTCTACTAACAAGCCAGAGCCGCATGGGCATTTATTGTTTTTGGTTTTTTTCATAGGAGATACCAATCGGTATAGAGGTGAACTTACGTTCAGGTGATTTACCGTAGCATTGCTTCAATGTTTCACCGGTTGTTAAAAACCAGCCATCGTCTTGATGGTAATTATTGTTGCAGCGTAAGAATTCCCAAACCCATTGTTGGCCGTTTAACGCCAGCGTATAGTCGTAATCTGTTTGTGTGTACCAGTTCATGTCAGGTAGTCTTTTGTATTCTGGCGCAGTAGGGTCGCGAGTTGTCGAGTAGCCGGACCAATATAATGGTGACTGCCAAATATAAGATAGAGGCTGGAGTTGTAACATTGCCCTTCACGAAGTGGTAATATTTCGAGCGAGCCTTTTTCAAGTTGATCGCACACAAGATGCCTTGGTAACCAACCGTAACCCATGCCGTGGCTAATGAGTTTCAGGGATGACTCGATGTCAGGTACAGACCATTGCTGTTTTGCTCCCAGCCAACCGAAGTCCTGTTTATGTTTACGGCCAGAGTCGCGGATAACGATCTGCATCTCATCGCGTAAATGGTCAAGCGTGACAGGTTGTTTGAGTTGGTGTAATACATGTTCTGGGTGCGCCACAGCCAGAAATTCAATTTGTAAGAGTTCATCACCCAGCATATCAGCCGGCACACGGTAGCTGACGGCCAGGTCTGCCTGGCCTTGTGTCAGGAAATCATCTGCACCGGACAACACGACCTGTTCCAGCAAGATGCGGGTATGGCCGCAGTCACGGCGGAACTGTTGTAGTGTGTGTATAAGGATCTCAAATGGAAATGCGGTATCAACTACTAGCCGTATTTCTGTCTCACGGCCATTATTGAGATCGGCTGCCAGTTGTTCAAGGTTGCCCGCATCTTCAACCAGTGTGCGTGAACGTTGTAACAGGATTCGGCCGTTGACAGTCAGCTCAGCCTTTCGGCCCTTAACCACTAGAATGTCAGTACCTAGCTGTTCTTCGAGCTTGCGTATAGCGTAACTGACTGAAGACTGGCTGCGATGCAGGTATTCAGCAGCCTGTGCGTAGCTACCCTGATCAATAACTGCCTGCAGGGTATGCCAGTGGTCTATGGTGACACGTGGTGTTTTCATAATCTCTATTATATCTAATAATTAGATATATATAAGCATATATTTGAACTTTTATATCTAATTTTTACTGCCATACTAAACCTGTACCTAAACAAAAGATGAGGAGAAATATCATGCAAAACGGGATTATGGTTATAGGACGCGTATTACTGGGTCAGATGTTCCTGCTGGCAGGCATCAGTAAAATCAGTGCTTTTGCGGGGACGCAAGGTTATATGGAATCCATGGGTGTGCCGGGTTTATTGTTGATACCCGTTATTGTGCTGGAGATTGCGGGCGGACTGGCTGTCATGCTGGGTTGGCAAACACGCTTGGCAACACTGACATTGGCCGGATTCACACTGATAGCAGCATTTATTTTTCACTTTGATTTAGCCAATCAGATGCAATCAATTCTGTTCATGAAAAACATGGCGATTACAGGCGGATTATTAATGTTATCAACAACGGGTGCGGGTATCTGGAGTCTGGACAATAAAACGGCTGGTAACAAGGGTTCGTTGGTAGGTGCCTGACGGGTTGCTCCTCGTAAGGCGGTATCATAACGATAACGCCTTACGTTCCAGGTTAAACGTTAATTAATAGTTAAAAGGTTTAGTATGAGTCTAATGGTAAACGGTAAGTTGAAAAACGATTGGTTTGATGAGCAAAATGAGTCCGGTGAATATGTGCGTAAGGATTCTCAGTTCAGAAACTGGATTACGGCAGATGGTAGTGCGGGACCAAGCGGACAGGCTGGCTTCAAGGCAGAACAAGGTCGGTACCATCTATATGTCAGTTACGCATGCCCATGGGCGAATCGTACATTGATTTTCAGGAAACTGAAACAGTTGGAAGATGTCATTTCTGTGTCTGTTGTAAACCCGGATATGGAGGAGTCGGGATGGCGATTCGGATCATATCCGGGTGCAACCACTGATAATATTAACAACGTAGATTTTATGCATCAGATTTATACGCTGGCGCAACCGGATTACAGCGGTGTTGTTACCGTGCCGTTATTGTGGGACAAAAAACAGCAGGTGATTGTTAATAATGAGTCATCGGAAATTATTCGTATGTTTAACCAGGCATTCAATGAACTGACGGGTAATACGGATGATTATTATCCCCAGAATTTGCGACAGAAAATTGATGTTATCAATGCGGTTGTTTATGACAATATTAACAATGGTGTTTATCGTACCGGTTTTGCGACCACCCAGGCGGCATATGAGTCAGCGTTTGACGGCTTATTTGCAGCGTTAGATCATGTTGATGAGGTTTTATCACGCCAGCGGTATCTGGTAGGGGAGAAGGTAACCGAGGCAGACTGGCGATTGTTTGTTACATTGGTGCGTTTCGATGCTGTTTATGTGGGACATTTTAAATGTAATTTGCGCCGTATTGAAGATTACCCGAATCTGTCAAATTATATGAGAGAGTTATATCAATGGCCAGGAATAGCAGACACCATTAACATGGAGCATATTAAGCGACATTATTATTTTAGTCATACAAGTATAAATCCAACTTCTATCGTGCCGAAGGGGCCGGTGCAGGATTTTACAACGTCACACAATCGTGAGCGATTGGCAGGAGGTTTATCATGAGTGCTAATGTTTTTGTAAGGCAATCGAAAAAAACAAATGAAGGGGATAGCGTCGAGGTCAACCGCCTGTTTCCGATTCCTGAATATATGAACTTTGATCCATTTGTACTCTGGGATCATTTTGATGTAGTGCCAGGTTCGGGATTTCCTGATCACCCTCATCGCGGGTTTGAGGCGATTACCTACATGTTTGAAGGTAGTATGCAGCATACTGATAATCTGGGTAATGACTCGCAGGTTGGAGTCGGTGGCGCACAACGATTTACGGCGGGTAAAGGCATTGTACATTCCGAAATGCCAGGTTCACAAGGCAGCAATACAGGTATCCAGTTATGGATTAATTTGCCGCGTCGGTTAAAGAAAGTTGAGCCTGAATATCAAGAAGTGATGGCAGAAAATATACCTGAGACAAAGATTGAGGGTGGTCGGGTTCGTACAGTGGTTGGTGGTAGATCGCCGCTGAAATTACAGACGCAGGTTGAATATGAGGACGTTGACCTGCAGTCGGGGGCACTTTGGCATAAAACAGTTGTCGAAGGATTTAGAGGTTTTGTTTATGTTGTCAGCGGTAGCCTGAAGATTGATGGTCGGCAGGTCAAAACAGCGGAGGCCTATTTTCTCGATAATGTGGAGGCCATTGATGTTGTGGCTGAAGAGCACAGTCGGTTTATGTTTTGTGCTGGTCGACCTCACGGTGAGCCTATCAAGCAGTGGGGACCCTATGTTGATTAGAATTAGCTACTAGTATTAATTGCTGGAGCGTTTTAGTATAAATGTTAAACTAAAACACTGTAGTTTATAAAAAGAGGACGGCGTAATGCGTAAAGCGATATTGATATTGTTAATGTTACCCGGGATTTGTTTTGCGGGTATGAGTGCAAGTGAACTGGCAAGTGTTGCACAGGACGTAAACAAACGTGTACCCATGATGGTCGATAATGATACACGTTTGGACAAGGTTGTAGCGAAGGGTGGAAGTCAGCTGGTCTACCATTACACAATGGTTAACTATTCATACAACCAGTTTGATAAAAAGAAATTTACGGACTCCTTCAAGGGAAGTCTGTTAAAACACACTTGTAGTAAACTTAGCCGATTAATTTCACAGGGTGTAGAAATTGTTTATAGCTATAAAGCCAAAGATGGAAAATTTTTAACCCAGGTAGCGGTTAATAAGAAAAAGTGTGGCTAAGTTAATTGGTTAGTCAGGCTGTTATTATGCTAATGCGTGCAATAAAAATATTGAGATTGAATTATTTTAATATTCACTGATTGTTTAATAAAACAGCACAAGCGTTAACTTAAGGCAATCATTGGGCCTGGGTACACTATCCAGGCCAGGCTCAATTTAGATACAATAAATTATAATCTCATCAGTATGAATTAGCGCATTTCTGCGAATGTTCGATATCACCCCTTTTATCCCGCTGGCATGGTTGTAATAGAGCCGGTAAAGTTTAATCAGTTTTTGCCGATTATTTAACACATAAACTTATAATCAGGATGGAATTATGTCCAGTAGCAGACACGTTGCTGTAGAAAGCAGGAATGAATCTTTTGTCGAAAAAACCAGAACGAATATCTGGCACGAAGTCCCCGTCGATGAAAATCCTTATATTGCCGAATCTTGTCACTGTCATGGTTATGATTTGATCGAATTAATGCAGAAAAAAAGCTATGTTGAGGTGTTATTTCTTCTGTTTAGAGGGGAGTTAGCCAAACCTGATCAAACCCGGTTACTTGAAAAGTTAATGATTGCCCTGATCAATCCGGGGCCGCGACACCCGGCAACACGAGCAGCAATGAATGCGGGTGTGGGTAAAACAGATAGTGTGCATATTTTACCGATTGCACTCTCCATTATGGGTGGCGAGCATCTTGGCGCTGGAAGCATAGAACCTGCAATGCGCTTTTTGCGTAAACATCTAAAAGCAGACCCGAAAAGTGTCGTGCAGGATTTGCTGACGAGTACTCATAAACCTGGAGAGGGTGATCGCATCGTTGCGCCAGGTTTTGGTAGTCGTTTTGGTGGTGTGGATCAAATACCGTTACAGGTCGCAAATAGTCTGCTGGACATGCCTGCCAGTGGGAAATGTTTAACCTGGGGTCATCAGTTTGCACGAGCACTGGGTGATGAGAATATGGGGTGGTTGGCGACAGGTTTGGCCGCCGCAACATTTGCTGACCTGGGGTTTCAACCGAGAATGGGGCCTGGTTTATTTCAAATTCTCAGTGCACCTGGTTTATTTGCACATGGGATAGAACTTTCTAACAAACCGACAACGTCTATGCCATTTATTAAAGATGAAAATTATGTCATCGAAACCTGAGTCATCTGATACCCGATTATGGGATAAAAATCGTAACATCTTACGCAGCCATAATGGTGGCTGGGTAATGGGTGAAGCTGTGTACAGTCATGGCTATAACATGATGGAGGAATTGGTTGGACAATATTCCTATATGCAGGTTGTTATATTAAATGCGACAGGACGCATGGTAACAAAAGAACTGGCTGAGTGGATAGATACAGTTCATATCTGTTTAAGTTGGCCTGACCCCCGGATTTGGTGTAATCAGATAGGGGCATTAGGTGGCACCGCACGCTGTAGTGTTGTTGCAGCAACGGCGGCAGGTATGGTTGCAGCTGATTCAAGAATTTATGGCGGTAAAACATTAATTGGTGGCTTGGAATTTATACAGGATGCATTCCTTGCATTTGAACAGGGTGTCTCAGTCGAATCGTTGGTTAAAACAGAGTGTGATAAACATGCTGGTAAGCCATATGTCATGGGTTATGCGCGACCGATTGCAAAAGGTGATGAGCGCATTCCAGCTATGGAGCGTGTGACCAAGGCGTTAGGTTTTGAACAAGGTAAACATCTCGATCTTGCGTACGAAATAGAAAAAATTCTCATGCGTGATTTTGATGAAGGTATGAACATAAACGGATACATGTCTGCATTTCTATCTGATCAAGGTTTGTCACCGATTGAAGTGTATCGAATATTTACTACTTTTGTTACCAGCGGCGTGACAGCTTGTTACGTCGATGCTGCAGAAAAACCGGCGGACAGCTTTTTGTCATTAAGGTGTGATGATATTGATTATCAGGGTAAGCCGCACCGCCAACTACCTGATGAGGATAGTGTCTAGTCTTTTATATACCAGTCGTCTTTATCTTTTGAATCATTATTGCTTTTGGTTAAGGTTTGCATTCTGACGCCCATAGGTGGTATTTCATTTGGATCGATATAGACATCGAGTAAGGTGGGTATCTTTGCATTACATATTGCATTTATATCCAGGCTGGCAAAATCTTCTGGGCTACGGATAGTCCATGCCTGAGCACCAACAGATCGCGCAAGATTGGCAAAATCGACAGGTGGCAGTTCATAACCGATTTCTTCGGCACCACCCATACGTTGACCATGTTTTACCATGCCTAGTGCCTGGTCATTAAGCACGACATAAACGATAGGTAGTTGGTGTTGCACTGCGACCGTTATCTCCATGCCGCTCATTAGAAAACTGCCATCACCTGTGATACAGACAACGGGTTTGTTAAGACATCCAAATGCAGTACCGACTGCCGCACCAATGGCCCAGGCCATAGCGCCATACCCCAGACCAATACGATAATAACCTGCCTGCTTAGGGTGGAGATAATGAGTTGTCCAAGCCCAGCTGTTACCTGCATCAGACAAGAAGCGAGTATTGTCAGGGAAATATTTTACCAGGTCGTGCATCAGGCGCTGCGGTTTAATTGGCGACGCATCAGATACTGAGATCATGGAGTCCAGCAAGGTGATGTTTTTTGGTAAATGGTAGTTTTCGTTATCGGCAATAAGGGCTAGTGTTTCATTGAATTCCTTGAGTTGTTGCGGGTCAATAGACAGGTTGTCTCTACCCATGAGTTTTAATTCACGCAATGTCAGACTTTGATGCATATCAATCAGCTCGGTGAAAACTGTATTCATATGACCATAAACATGTAAGCGTGCCATGGGTGAACGTGAAAAGTTTTCAACGGTTGATTCGATATGAACCAGTTTTTCATTAAGTAAAGCCGTTTGATCCCAGCCACTGGTTGATAATTCACCCAGGCTGGTACCGATGGCCATGACCAGGTCAACCGAGTCATCGGTTAGTGTGTCGCGTGCACTGATGTGTCCGGCGTAACCAAATACGCCACGATATAATGGATGAAAAGGATTGACGCAGCATTTACCCGCAGGTGTGGTCACAATGCTGGCATTATAAAGTTCTGCGAATTCTGTTATCTGATGGATAGACTCACGTGCACCACTACCGAGAAACAGAACGATTTTTTTTGCTGCAATGACAACTTCGCAAAGTGCATCCATACTGTCAACGTCAACCATTTGTGGTTGACGCATGAGTGTTCCTACATGGAAAGAAGGACGTCGGTCGCCTATAGGAAGACTCAGGATATCCATCGGAATGCTAAGGTGAACAGGCCCTCTGGGTTTACGCTGTGTGGCGAGCAGAGCGGTGAATAATTTACCTTCCAGCTGGTCGACATGAGAAACCAGTGAGTTGTAACGGGTACAATGCTCAAACATGCCAACCGTATCAATTGCATCACTTGATGATTCCTGTAAGCCTTGTTTTCCAAATGAAGGCAAAGCAGTTTGTGGTGTAATCACAAGCATGGGTACGCGATCGGCAAAGGCAGATGCAACGCCGGTAATCAGGTTGGTCGCACCGGGGCCAGTGGTTGCGCAACACACACCAATGCGGCCTGTTTCCCGGGCGTAGCCATCTGCCATGTAGGCAGCCCCCGCTTCATGTCGCGCGACAATTGCGCGCGGTCCGGTTCTGCTTCGACGCATGCGTCGGGTTAATACTTTGTGACTATGCGGTGGCTCATTTTCCTGGGGTAATCGAGCGTGGCGAGCAAGGGCATTATATAACGGTTCGATAGCACCGCCAGGTACACCGAAAACATATTCAACGTCGATTTGTAAAAGATAGTCTACTATCAGATCCGCATAAGTACGTATCTGTATATTTTCTGTCAATTGTGTTGTTTTTGTTTTTGTGTCAAGAGACATATCCATCGTCAGCACCACGTGGTTTTTGATTAAAGATTATTGGTACTACTGTATCGGGATTACGTACGTAATCTTTAGTGTATGCGAGAGAGAATTGATAATGCGTAAATAGATATAAATAGAGTTAAATAATATTAATCTATTATCGAATTTAGTCAGCTTTGCTGACTCGTACTATTAAGTATTACAGTGTGGCATTGACTTTGCCAGAGTGAAATAAAATGTAGCACCTGAATCTAGCTCTGCTTCCGCCCAGATGTGTCCGCCATGACGATGGATGATGCGTTGTACAGTCGCAAGCCCTACGCCAGTTCCACTAAAGTCAGTATCTTTGTGCAGGCGTTGGAATGTGCCAAATAATTTATCGCTATATTCCATATTAAAGCCGGCGCCATTGTCTTTTATATAATAAACAGGGCCATCGTTTTGCAACACGCCAATCTCAATGATTGCCAGTTGTTTTTTAGATGTGTATTTCCAGGCATTGCCTATCAGGTTTTCCAGTACTGACATGATGAGTATTGGATCGCCGTTGGCCAGTATGTTTGATGCTACCTTTGTTTCGACAATACGTAACGGTTCGTTTTCACGTAGTTGAAGTATGATTTCGTTAGCCACATCCGTGATATTGATACGGCTATAGTTGAGCGGGCTGCGTGATACCCTGGACAGCATCAGCATACTGTCGATTAACTCGTTCATGCGTAAGGTTGCATTGCGAACACGTTGCAGGCAATCAACAGCATCGGAGTCGAGTTTGTCTTCATAGTCGGTAATCAGTATTTTGCTGAAGCCGTCTATTCTGCGTAATGGTGCGCGTAGGTCGTGAGAAACGGAGTAACTGAAAGCTTCCAGTTCTTTGTTGGTATTTTCAAGCTCTTGTGTGCGTTCTGTTACCAGTACTTCAAGTGATGTGTTGTATTTGTCTAATTCCTGTCGTGAGTCATGCAACTTGTTGGTCATTTGATTTATTGATGCCGACAAAGTGTGAAACTCCGAACAGAGTAGACCGTTAGTTTGAATCTGGTATTCAAGGTCGCCGTTAGCTACAGCGCCGACGCCATGGTTGATTTTAGCAACGGCTCGTTCGAAGCGGTTGGTAAAAAAGAGTGAAATTGTTGTGCCTAATACAAGAAAACATGCAACGATAATCAGAAAGAGAATGGAGAATTGATCTTTACTCTTTTGCCATTTATTTTCTGTTTCCGTGATTTGTTTATTCAGGCTGCGAAGAGAAAATGCGCAGCGTAAAGCTCCCCACAGATACGATCCGTTATAGACAGGGGCAACCACTTCCATGGTGTTTTTTTCGGGTTGTGAAATAAATTCTACCGGCGTGATGCTGGCCGGATGGCTGGTTGCGGGGAATTGCTTACTGAGTAATATTTGTGTATAGGCAAAAAAACTGCCAGTCAGTTTATCGCCAACCAGAGACTGGTTACTGTGTGCAACTGCAATGCCCTGTTTATTCATCATCAGGCAATAGCGAATTTCCTTGTCATTAGCGGTTACTTGCCTTATCAGGTCGTTTAAGAATGAATAGTCATAACTGGCGATAGATTGATTAGCGCTCAATGACAGGCTGCGGATCAGGGAAGAGCCACGGGTTTTAAGTGATGACTGGATGGTTTTAATGCTACTGGTTAATTCGGCATTTTTTAGTTCGTTGGCCTTGTTCCAGAAAATCAGGCCCAAAGAAGGCAGTAACAGGAAGAACAGAAGCAGATTGATGAGGATCAGGTAAGTGCGTATTGATTGATTGCAGTACCGATCGCAGAGACGTTGTATTTGTTGTTTTAGCAAACGGTGCCTCGTAAATTGATTTGTATAGTGCTATCTAACATTGTTAGATTTTTGAAATGCACTATTAAGTACATTCAAACTCTGCCGATGGCGTAGTAATATTTAATGTAGCGTCCATTCTTGCCAAACCCTTACGTAGCTACTAAATTATAGTGACAATAATAAATTATAAGGCTAATCAATATGTTCTGTGTTAAACCTAAGTGCTGGTTTATGTTGTTTATAGTAACCCTCTCTTGTTCGCCTGGCTATACATTGGCCGATAAAAAATCCACGATTACGGATGCAGATAAACGTGCTGCAGAAAAGTTATTCAGTGGTCCAACAGAGGAAGATCTATACCGTACGGATGAAATGTTGATTTCAGCAACGGGTAGTTTAAAGCCAGTCTTTCTTGCGCCGTCGGTAGCGACAGTCATTACCAGTAGAGAGATTGAGGCCATGGGTGCGACCACCTTGGATGAGGTATTGGAAACAGTACCCGGCTTGCATGTGGCACCTTCGAATCAGATAGGACCATTGCTGACTAACTATACGATCAGAGGAATATTAACCAACCTCAATCCGGAGGTACTATTGTTGATCAACGGTATACCGATAAAAGAAAATTTTAGTGGTAATAGAAGTTATCGTTTCATTCTACCCGTTGCGATGATCTCTCGTGTAGAAGTGGTGCGTGGACCCGGATCTGCCGTGTTCGGTGCAGATGCATTTGCGGGCACAGTTAATGTTATTACTAAAGATGGTCAAGAGATCAATGGTGTGCAGGCGGGATTGCGTCATGGCTCTTTTGATACCACAGACGTATGGGCACAATATGGTGGTAAGCATAACGGTTGGGATGTGGTCGCCGGTTTTGAAACTGTCCGCAATGGAAGTGATAACCATGCAGTGATCGGCAGTGACTTGCAAACTGGCCTGGATATCGGTTTTGCTACAAGTGCTAGTCAAGCACCAGGTCCTCTGAATTTGGACCAGGAAATTTACCAATTTAATCTGGGGGTGGCCAAAGACCATTGGAATGTGCGTTTCTGGGGGCAAAAATCGGATAAAGCCGGGCTTGGTGTGGGGGCAGCTCCGGTGCTAGACCCGAGCGGTTATGTTACATCTGACCGATATACATGGGATGTATTGCATCAGGGGCAGAAACTGGCACCAGACTGGACACTGGATCTACGCATGAATTACAGTTATCTGAAATCGGACAATAACTACGTTCTTTTCCCTGCTGGTGCAGTATTGCCTATAGGATCCGATGGTAATATTAATTTCGTTGCGCCTGCTGGTTTTACCTTGTTCACTGATGGGCTTACCGCCAATCCAGGTGTTACTAATAAAACGGTGTTGCTTGAGGCGGTTACTTTCTATGATGGACTCTCGCAACATAAAATGCGTTTTGCGGTAGGACATCGTCGTATTAAAGCTGAATTTTCCGAAAGTAAAAACTTTGGGCCAGGTATACTTGATGGTACCCAGCCTGTCGTTAATGGAACGCAGACCAGCGTAACAGGTACGGCATTCGTTTACGCGCCAGATACTACTCGAAAGCTTTGGTATCTTTCAGCTCAGGATGAGTGGGCTTTTGCTAAACATTGGGAGTTAACTGCCGGTGTCCGTTATGATAATTATTCAGATTTCGGCAGTACCATTAATCCACGGATTGCTCTGGTGTGGCAAACACGTTTCGACCTGGTTACTAAATTGTTATATGGCAGGGCTTTCCGTGCGCCGACGATCGCTGAATTATATGCACAAAATAATCCGGTTAATACTGGAAATCCTAACCTTGATCCTGAAACGATAGATACACTGGAGTTTGCTGTAGATTATCGCCCAACTGTAGATTTAAGACTAAATGCCAATGTATTTTATTATGATATAAACGGTCTGATCGAATATGTGGCAGGTGTCGCCCAAAATGCCCGAGATCAAAAAGGTCATGGATTGGAGTTAGAAGTAAATTGGGATGCAAGTTCAAATTTCCGACTAAGTGGTAATCTGGCCTGGCAAAACTCAGAAGATAAGGCTACAGGGCTGGATGTACCCAACGCTCCACGGTTGCAAGCTTATGCAAGTGCCAATTGGAAGTTTAAACCGAAATGGTCTGCGGGTGTCCAATGGTTCTGGATAAGTAATCGTAAACGGGCTGCTGGCGATGTTCGCCCTGAAATTGATGATTACAGCCTGGTTAACCTTACCCTGCGGCGCAAAAGTATTGTGAAAGACATCGATATCGCTTTTGGTGTTCGCAATGTGTTCGATGAAGATGCCAGAGAAGCAAGTGATGCACCGATAGCTAATGATTTTCCGCTAAACAGTCGGGCAATATGGGCTGAGCTTCGTAGTCGATTTTAAGTGGGAGTTATGATGCAAGAAAAAGTAGTAATTGTAACGGGGGGGACCCAAGGTATCGGCCAAGGTATTGTAGAGGCATTTGCTAAAAATGGTGCAAATGTAGTGCTGACCAGCCGGAAATTAAAATCAGCACAAGATGCTGCCGATAACTATAGTGGGTGTAATGGGAAGGTATTGGGTTGTGAATTTGATATTGAAAAGCGTGAAGGTATAGCAAGTCTGATTGATTTTACCCTGAAAAATTTCGGGAAAATTGATGTTTTAGTTAACAATGCGCTGAGTCAGTCTATCGTCTATCCTTTGGAGACCATGTCGGATGACAAAATTGAATTTGCTATTACTTCAAACATTACGAATACGTTTATCCTAACAAAAGAAATTTTTCCTCATTTGCGAGCAACTAAAGGTAATGTTATCAATATTAGTTCTGCAATAACGTCACGTTACGTGGAGAATCTTCAGCTTTACGCCATTATGAAGGCTGCATTAGAGCAAATGACAAAGGTGCTAGCATCTGAGTGGGCGACAGACAACGTACGCGTGAATGCAATCAAGCCAGGTTTTATCTATACGAGTGCGCTAAAATATTTTGATATACCTGAAGATGTTATTGATAATAATTATGAGCATTTTAAACAGTTTCATCCTCTGGGATGTATAGGTCATCCTGAGGATGTTGGTAAGCTTGCCTTGTATCTGGCATCGGATGCAGCTGATTTTGTAACAGGAAGTCATTTCGATGTAGACGGCGGATATTCTATTCAATCTGTCCCATCATACCAGCCCGGCTAAAATATTTGACAATAAATCAGGCCCAAGGTTTATATGGGGATTTAGTTCTGGAGTGTATTATTTGTGAAGATTGAAATTACTGACCCTGGAGAAATTCATTTATTACTGTTAGAAAAATATCAGGGTAGCAGTGTTAATATAGTGATTAGGGCGGTTATTGACGAATGTTTTTCTGATGAAGTCTACAATGCCGCATTAAATTCTCTAGTAAAAGCACACCCCTATTTAAGTGCAAGATATACCTCCACAGTAGATTCCGGAGTTTTTCGCTATTTTTATGAGGAATTGGATTCTAGTGAAAATAACGTGAATATCGCAAAGGTAAAAGATAAAGCTATTGATTTGGAAATGCACGCGCTTTCTCCAATGAGAACATATTTGTTTAAGCAAGATGATGGCGTCTTATTTCATCTGAATGTGTATGTTAGTGAATGCAGGTCGATGTTGGAGTTAACCTGTCCGCATATTATTGGCGAGATCCCATCAATTATCATATTGATGGGTGATCTGCTGAAAAACATGAATCAGTTGATCAGTGCAAGAGACCCTGGTAATTGTATTAATGAAAAATATTATTTTGATGAAAGTGATTTTTCGTGGGAGGCATGTGTCTATGAAGAACTAAATTTAAAAACTGATAATGTAGAGAAACTCAAAAAGGATCCATGGTTTTTGCCTGAGGCAACACTGGAAAGGCATAAGCTGGATTCGGCTTATTTTAGAAAAATAAAAAACTGGCTGACTGAAAATGATATCAATGCAGTGGCATCAGACGTATTTTACTATCTTGCTCATCAAGTGCTTACCGACATCCTTGGTTGTAATCCGGATATGTGGCTTATTCTTAGCTATAGAAACAAAGCTGGTAAAGAGGAAGTAAAAAATAGTCTCTATAATTTTGCTTTTTTTGCACCAGTAAACACCTCTGTATTTGATGGTGGCAATGATAAGAAATGGCTGGAGTCTATATATGAGTATCGTCAGAATCTGATAACCCGGGAAGGTGTTTGTGCATCAAGGAATTTCTTTTATTCGTTAAATAAAGCGATGGAAGGAAAGGATGCTCAAGTGGGAAAGAATGTCATGGATTCGCTGGTTAAGTTCCCGGACTTTGCATTCAATAATTTTGGTAGAATTGATCAGTATGTAGGAAAGCATGAAAGTTTTAATATTATCGACTTTGATGTACAGGATGGCACGCCTGCCCAGGAAATACGTTATTTTTCCCTGGATGATGTGCTTTATATTAATCCAACGTTTTTTGAAGGGTCTGGAATAGATATCAAGAAGTTCTGGGGTGCATTTGAAGAAAATCTCATGCAACTGTTGAGATGAATATTTTATTTGTGCTCTATCCGGGAATTCATCGCTATCATTTTATTACATTGGTCACAATTGAACGTGCAGCCTCACTGATCGACAATCCTATTTTATTGGCAGTTGATTCATTCAGTGTTAAGTGTGTACCGATAGGATCAGTGATTCCTATATCGGCAGGTTTGCGATTTCGATAGAGTATATCGTGTGCCATACTGGATGCCTGGGCACCCACCGTACTGATGTCCGGGTTAATCGATAGTAGTACACCCAGTCGGGTAATATTGTCTGATTGCCCGGTACATATAATACGTTCTTTCAGGCAGCGATCCTTGAGCCAGTAAATATTATTAAGCGTATATAGAACCGGATCATTAAGCACCCAGAAGGCATCGATTTTTTCTGACATCATTCGCCATGCGCGGGGGAATTCCTTGGCACGTTTTATAGGTTGTGCAACCAATTTTATGCCCAGTAAGTTAGCAGCTTGTTGCGCCTTTATAAGTATGTCTGCCGTGTGTTCTTGGCTGTATATCAAGCCAACACGTTTTATGTTTGGCGAAAACAGGCTGAGATTAAATAGCTGTGTGCCAGGTGCGATGTCAGCGGAGATTCCCGCAATATTGGTTTGGCCATCATGCAGGCTGTAGCGTTGATGGTTGAGTACCATTGCGAATATCACGGCAGTATCAGTTTTGTTACGTGTAGCAGACTTGGAAAACCAGGCTGCTTTTGCCCCTAGTGCAAAGATCAGTGCGGGTTTTTGCTGCATTATCGTCGTCAATATTTCAGGTGCTTTCTTGATGTCACCGTTAAGGTTATACACCTGAATTTTTTTATTGCTCTTAACTTTGAAGCTGTTTAATGCTTGTTGGTAAACGGTACTGTCATCTGATAATAGCGCAATGATGGGTCGATCTATTGCGTCGGAGGTGGACCCGGTCAGGGCGGCCACACATAAAAACATAAAGATGAGGCGCGTTATCATATTTGCGGCCTCCACGTGTCGATATTTAAAATATTAAATATACTTTTCCCCTTTTGTGGGGAGGGCTTCGATAGTTGTTTGCGCAGTGTGTCGAGTTCTTTTTCAGTGAATGTTCCTTCGAGATAACAGAGTACCGGTAACGTGATAGGTTTGGTATCAGCAATTACATGCACTGACGCGGTTAGTCTGGGGTTGCGTAGTTTTAAAAGCTGCAAGCTTGTTTCTGATACCAGTGCACTATCGACTTGCCCAAGTGCAACAGCAAAAACGGCATCAGCATCTTTGGGTACTTCGACAATGCTGAGTTTTTCTGCCCTTATTTTGTGCTGAGAAAAAATAACAGAATTAAGGATTGATCTGCTGTCTGGTCCCATGGTTGTCATGGCCAATGAGCCATTTTCCAGTTCATGAATTTTTTTGTTAGATCGAATGTTGGTGATTAGCTGTTTACGGTATGTTGTTTTATTTTCGCGTAATGAATGCAAGAGGGGGCGTAAGCCGAGCTCTTTTCCAAATCGGTCAAGGTACCAGTGTGGTATATATAACAAAGAAGGGCGTTGTGATCGTAGTTGTTTGTTGAAATCGTCCAGTCTGGCAAAGGGTTGAAATGAAAATTTTTGTTGATTATGGATTAATGCAGAATCCATATCACTCTTTAATTGGCTGAGGTTGCTTTGATGTGAATCCGGGTTGAAGTAAAAGAAGCTTAAGTGCTCAGCAACTTTTGCTGCGCTTACAAGTAAAAGCAGGCATATTAATAAGGTATATTTTTTTTTATTATTCAATTATTGTTCTCAACGCCATCTAATGACCTATATATAGCAGACATTCAGGTTTGCGTTAAGTGATTTTTATGAATTGTAAATAAGACGCTTAGTAATAACGTCGTCTAGATTTTTGAATCGATTACAGGCGGTATAATAATTATGGTATATTAGTAAATACTTCTCAGGATATGTGCCTAAAACAATTCGATGTCTGTCTCATCGTTTACTTGTTTTGATTTTTCAAGTGTTATCTTCAGTGCCTCTTCTACTGTTGCGCCACCCAACAGAATATCAAACATCTCGCGGTCTGTTTCTATTGTGTATTTGGATTTTATTTTTTCTTGCAGGCCTTTCCATTCAAACGGATTATAGAGTTGATGTGGGTCGCCAACGAGGCCGGCCAGCGCTGACAAGCTGTTTGAGACATGTGTGATGCGTTGGCTTAGTTTGTCATAAAACTGAAAAGCGATAATCGTCGATTGCATTTTTTTATGAATATCTTCACAATTGTTTAAAATACTGGTTTTTTCACTACCGTCGTCTAATGCTTCACCTGCGAGTCTGATGACTTCAGCACCACCAACCATACTGGTAAATGAATCTGTCAGGGTGTTTACTGAATCATCTCCTTCACGCATGGCTGATTCTATTTGTGCTACTGCCAGATTGAGCATCTGAATGGTTTCGCGAATTTGACTCCAGTCCAGATCGGGTTTTTGTGCGTTGGATGGCGTTGTTTCTGACATGTTTTTCTCGAAAAATTGATTGTTGAATATAGTCTAGATCGGCATGTTACCTGATCTCTTTAGGTGATCTTATGAGGAATAGCTTTTGATTGTGTGAGGCAATAATCCGCAGTGTGTATGATTTTCTGAAATTCAGATTGAGTTGAGCGCGGTTAATGTTAGCGGTCAGGTATCGCGAGTAGCGCGGGCAATGCTCCAAATCACGACTTTTCTGACACCGGCTTTTTTTAGTAGCCTTGCCAGCTCATTACAGGTGGCGCCGGTGGTGACGACATCGTCAATAATCGCAATATGATCAGGGAGGTTTTGACGTGTTACTGAAAAGGCGTTACGTACATTTTTGTGGCGCATTTTTAAATCCAGGCTGCTTTGAGGTGGTGCATGGCGTATCCGTTTGAGCAAGCTATGGTCCATCGGAATATTGAGTGCACTGCTGATAGGACGAGCGATTTCAACGGCCTGGTTATAAGATCTTTCACGCAAGCGTTGATTTGACAGGGGGACTGGCACAATGCAGTCCGGTAAACCCCCATTCTGTAATGTTTGAATGCGCTGACTCAGCAAGGTGCCGAATAAGCGGGCAAGATTCAGTTTTTTCTGGAACTTCAGTCTTGCAATCAGCTGCTGGACGGGCGTGTTATAAGCAAACAGGCTGATTGCTTGGTCAAAATAGGGTGGCTGTCTGATGCATTGACCGCATACTCGAAATTCGCTGGAGCCGATTATGGGTTGGGCGCATTGAATGCAGTTATTTTCCAGGTAATTCAGTTGGTTGTAGCAGGTTTCACATAGCGCTATGTGCGCTTGAGCGCGTTCACCACATAACGCACAAAAATAGGGTATGAACCTGTTTTGTATATTGTTTAGCCATTTGTAAACCATGTTGCATCCATTCAGGTTGACATATAATACATGGGCGTTAACATGCCCGCATCCTTGGCGTCCGGTAGGCGCCTGAATACTATGTTAGCGCATCGGGAAAACTTTATGAATCACGCGAATGACTCAAATTCATGTGAAAAGCAGGTGCTTGGCGGTAAATCCTGTCGTTTTGCTGCTTCTTTATTTAACTATGGCAATATCGTCACGGTTTTGTTGCCGCCGGTTGGGTTGTTGTGGCTAGCCGCTTCCATGGTGATTTACGCCATGAATCGTCATCATCCTAATGAAAAAGTGGGCGATTATACCCAGCAGGCAGCCTATCGTATCTATGGTGTGATTGGATTGATTGTCGCGGCGGCTCTTTTTATACCCAAGGACAGCCTGAATTATTATCTTGCGATTTGGGCGCTGGCAATTGTGATCATTGTGCCCTGGTCACTTGTCGATTTGTGGCGAATCCACAAGGATGACTGGCAGGATATTGAAATAGAAAAAACAAATTATGAAACAGATTAGGGGTAGAGATGACTGATATTAGACACGACTGGAGCATTGGTGACATTACGGCATTGTTCGACTTGCCTTTTAATGACTTGATATTCAAGGCGCAGACAACTCATCGAGCAAATTTTGACCCAAATGCAGTTCAGGTCAGTACCTTGTTGAGCATCAAAACCGGTGGTTGCTCAGAGGATTGTGGTTATTGCTCACAGAGTGCACGAAATAAAACCGGGTTGGAACGCGAGCGTCTGTTAGCGCTGGATGAAGTCGTTGAGCAGGCTCAGGCTGCCAAGTCGAAAGGTGCCAGTCGTTTTTGCATGGGGGCTGCGTGGCGTAGTCCGAAGGAAAAGGATTTTGTGCAAGTGCTCGATATGGTTCGCGAAGTGCGTAAACTCGGTATGGAGACTTGCATGACATTAGGCATGCTTGACGATGACCAGGTTCAGCGCTTGAAAGATGAAGGACTCGATTACTATAACCATAATCTTGATACCTCACCTGAATATTATGGTGATGTAATTACCACGCGAACTTATCAGGATCGCCTGGATACACTTGCACGTGTTCGTAATGCAGGTATGAACGTCTGTAGTGGTGGCATTGTAGGAATGGGTGAATCACGTCGTGATCGTGCCTCGTTATTGCAACAACTGGTCAATATGCCGACGCACCCCGAGAGTGTACCGATAAACATGCTGGTTAAGGTTGAAGGGACGCCGCTGGCAAATGTGGATGACCTGGATTTGCTGGAGTTTGTCAGAACCATCGCAGTGGCACGTATTATCATGCCGAAGTCGATGGTGCGTTTATCTGCCGGTCGTACCGAAATGACTGATGAGTGTCAGGCCCTGTGTTTCCTTGCTGGTGCCAATTCCATTTTTTATGGTGAGCGTCTGCTGACCACGGACAACCCGGAAGCAGATCATGATAGAGAGTTATTTGATCGCTTGGGTATTCATTCACTACAATAATCCTAGAAGCTTCAGTTGACCGCTTCAGCGCATGGTTACGTTTATGAATTATTATAGAAATAGTACCAAAATAGAATCCTCCTCATGGGTGAGTCGCTACAGCCCGTCCAACTGATGATTCTAGGATGAAGAAAAACCTGTCAGCCTACCTGCAGGAACGTAAGCAATCCGGCCTGTACCGTCAACGACATAGTCAGGACGGTATGCAAGGCGCGTCTGTTATGCTGGATGGCAAATTATGCCTGGCGTTTTGCAGTAACGATTATCTTGGCCTTTCGCACCATCCTGAGGTCATAAAGGCCTTGCAGGATGGTGCAGCAAAATATGGTGCTGGCAGTGGGGCGGCGCACCTGATCAATGGTCATAGTTGTGCGCACCATGCACTTGAAGAAGAGCTGGCCGAGTTTGCGCAGCGTCCTCGTGCACTTTTATTTTCGACTGGATACATGGCCAACCTGGGCGTGATGTCTGCATTAATGGAACGCGGTGATGCTGTGTTTGAAGACAGACTCAATCATGCTTCCTTGATCGACGCGGGTTTACTGAGTGGTGCGCGTCTACAGCGGTATCAGCATAACAATACAAATGATCTGGAAAAGAAATTAAAAAATTCAAAAAGTGAACACCGCCTGATAGCGACTGATACTGTTTTCAGTATGGATGGTGATATCGCACCGGTAACGGAGTTGGCTGATATCGCATTGCAGCATAATGCCTGGCTTATGGTTGATGATGCGCATGGTTTTGGCGTGTTGGGTGAAGATGGGCGCGGAACGTTGTCACATCTGAATTTAAATGAAAATGATGTCCAGGTGTACATGGCAACACTGGGCAAGGCCTTGGGTACGTTTGGTGCATTCGTGGCTGGAAGCGAAGAGCTTATCGAAACTCTGATTAATGGTGCTCGGTCATATGTTTACACGACTGCATCACCACCCGCCGTTGCAGAGGCTTGTCGCGCCAGTCTGAAACTGGTGCAGAGAGAGCCGTGGCGACGTGAAAAATTAAATGAATTGATATGCTTGTTTCGTTCAGGCGCACAACAACTTGGGTTGCAGTTAATGGATTCCAAGACAGCGATTCAACCCGTTGTGCTGGGAAATAGTGAACGTGCGTTAGCAGTCAGTCATGCTTTGTGGGAAAAAAATATTTACATACCGGCAATTAGACCACCCACAGTGCCAGAAGGGTCGGCACGACTTCGTGTTAGTTTTAATGCAGATCATGAAGTTAAGCACGTGCAACAGTTACTTGATGTTTTAGAACAGGTTGCATTATGAATGCACAGCATGGCTTGCACATGGTCACAGAAGGTGATGGCGAACCACTGGTTTTGTTACATGGCTGGGGTATGCATTCAGGTATCTGGAACGGCTTTACTGATGAGCTTGCCAAGTTTTTCAAGGTCATCAAGGTCGATTTGCCGGGTCATGGCAATAGCGCAAGGGATTGTCCCCTGACATTACAAGAAACAGCAATGCAGTTACTGGAGCAGTTACCACCGAAAGCGCATTACATAGGTTGGTCACTCGGTGGCAGTATACTAATGCATCTCGGAGGTATTGCACCTGAGCGCATTCGATCAATGGTGTTGATGACAGCCAATCCCTGCTTTGTTCAACAGGAGCAATGGCCAATGGCTATGCAGGCTGATGTCCTGCAGGAATTTTCTGATGCCTTGAAGCAAAACTATCGCAAGACATTATTGCGGTTTATTGCACTGCAAACCGTTTCAAGTGAGCGTTCAAAGTTATCGCTAAAACATTTACGCGAGTCATTGTTTTCGCTGGAAGATCCAGATCAACTCGCTTTACAGCAAGGGCTTGATATTTTGCTGCAAGCTGATTTACGACAGGTATTCATTGATACAAAAATACCTGGTTTGATTTTGCTTGGTGAGCGTGACCAGCTTGTGCCTGTAAGCGTTGCTGATTTTTATCGCTCAGCGAATGAACATTGTATTGTTAAAATCATTCCTGCCGCAGGGCATGTGCCGTTTATTTCACATCAGTCGCAAACATTGACTGAGGTAAAAGGTTTTTTGGAAAATGTTTGATAAATTAAAAGTAAGGCATTCGTTTGATCGTGCAGCGAGCAGTTATGATGAGGCTGCTGTTTTGCAGCGCGAGGTTAGCCAGCGCATGCTTGAGCGACTTGATCTAATAAAGATGCAGCCTGAAACCATACTTGATGTTGGTGCAGGGACAGGTTTTGTAGCGCAAGGTCTGGCTGGACGATATAAGCAGGCATCCATTATAGAGTTAGACATGTCAGTTAACATGCTTCTGCAAAGTCGACAAAAAACACCCTGGTATCGACGATTATTCAAGGAAAAATTGTCGGTGTGTGGTGATGCAGAAAATTTACCGTTTGCAGATGCCAGTGTAGATATGCTGTTTTCAAGCCTGACAATACAGTGGTGTAATGATTTGCAAAAAACATTCAATGAATTTATGCGGGTTATTAAACCCGGTGGTTTGTTAATGTTTACCACATTTGGTCCGGATACATTGAAGGAATTGCGCCAGAGTTGGTCCGAGGTTGATCAATCGGCACATGTTAGTCACTTTCTGGATATGCATGATGTTGGTGATATGTTGCTGCAAGCGCGAATGGCTGAGCCTGTAATGGATGTTGAGCAGTTTACCTTAACGTACGAAAGCGTATCATCACTTGTAAATGATTTGCGCGCCATCGGTGCAACAAATGCCATGCAGCAACGAGCACAAGGCATGACATCGAAAAGCGGCTACCAGACAATGCTTAAGGCCTATGAGGCATGGCGTGACACAGATAACAAACTGCCGGCAAGTTATGAAGTAATCTATGGGCATGCATGGAAAGGCCAGACAATTGAAGAAAGTAATAAGGTTCAAGTTGAGTTCCATCGGTGAATTAGTGTTGTCATAATGGTTTTGGTATTAATGCAGTAAGGAGGATTGATGAGATGGAATAATTATATGCTTGGTTGTGGTGTGGTGTTTAAGATTTGTCTTTTTCCCGCCATTCTCTATGCTGGCTATAACAATACGATTGCCAGCAAAGCTGATGGATACGGCTATCTGTGCCAGCATGCGTATGCGCTGGATCAGTTTGAGATACTTGTTAAGAAAGGATCGTTACGTATTAACTTGAGACAAGGTGAGATTTCAATGCGCGAAGGTCTCAATAGCAGTAACATTAACTACTATGATACTATTCATCTTGATGTGCCGCAGTCTGAGTGTGTTTGGTCGGTCAGTAGCGACTACCTGTTTCGATGTGATGCAAAGCGTGATATTTCACTAACGTTTAACCATCTGTCGCCTGATGTAACAAAACTAAAATCAGGAAAGTCTGGTGAAACACCAAAATCCATCAAGATAAAGCCGATTGTATTTATCACGCGCAGAACAACCACGCATGCTGATGGTTCTCAATATCACGAAATTGTGCTGGATATTAATTATTACGAAAATAAAAAAATTAAACACATTCGCACGGTGACACAGCAAGATCAGTGTAAGCGAACAGATAAATAGAATTACTTGCTCATGTTGAGCGGTAAAATACTATGTAGTATTGTTACTATAAGCTAGATTATATTAATCACGTGACCAAAAAATTAATCTGGTCATTGTCAGTAGTAGCGGCTGTACGTTTTGCAGTAAGGTAGACAATATTATCGCTTGGTCTAATATTTAAATTAAGTATTGTTCTTATATTGGCGGTTATTAGGTATAGATAAGTCGGAGCATTATAATGTGACTACTGAGGGATCCAGTTCAAACATAACATCGCTCCGGGAGCAGTCAGTGTTCCATGCGAGTAATTTGACCAAGACCTATCAGATGGGCGAGGTACAAGTCGCAGCCCTGCAGGGTGTTGATCTTGATTTGTTTGAGGGTGAATTTGTCGTATTGCTTGGACCATCAGGTAGTGGCAAGTCAACGTTGTTAAATATCCTCGGTGGTCTTGATTCGCCCACTTCCGGCACGGTTAGTTATAGTGATCATGATTTGAGTACCTATGATGATACGGCCATGACCCGGTATCGACGTGAACATGTCGGTTTTGTGTTTCAATTTTATAACCTTATTCCCAGTCTCACAGCGAGGGAAAATGTGGCGCTGGTGACTGAAATTTCAGAAAATCCCATGACCCCGGAACAAGCCCTGAAACTCGTCGGCCTGGGTGATCGTATGGATCATTTTCCGGCACAGCTCTCCGGGGGAGAGCAGCAACGGGTAGCCATAGCGCGTGCAGTCGCGAAACGCCCGGATGTATTGCTTTGTGATGAACCTACAGGGGCCCTGGATGTGACAACAGGTATATTGGTACTGGAAGTGATTAAACAGGTGAATCTTGAATTGGGAACAACCACTGTTGTTATTACTCACAATGCCGCCATAGCCGATATGGCTGATCGTGTCATTCGTCTCAGTGATGGCCTGATATCAGATGTACATATTAATAAAACGAAAAAATCGCCTCGAGAAATAGTCTGGTAGTTGAGATTGCATGATGCGCGCAATAGATAAAAAACTCTGGCGAGATCTTATGCGTATGCGCGGTCAGGCGTTGGCTATCATGCTCGTTATTATGTCTGGTGTTGCCACTTTTATTATGTTTATCAGCACGCTGGATTCACTGAACCTGACCCGGGCAAGTTATTATCAGGAATACCGTTTTGCCGATGTCTTCTCAACTCTTAAACGCGCACCGGATAGTCTGCTTGCACGCATCAATGAAATCCCCGGGGTAGAGAAGGCAGAGACTCGTGTGGTTGCTACCGTCAACCTGGATATCCCCAATTTCCCTGAACCTGTAACGGGTCGTCTGGTCTCCATTCCTGACAAGGGTGAGCCGCTGTTGAATAAATTACACTTGCGCCAGGGAAGGCTGGTGGCACCGGGGCGCGACAATGAAGCAGTGCTTAGCGAGTCATTCGCCCAGGCACATGGATTTGTGCCTGGCGACAAGTTACATGCAACCATTAATGGTCGTCGTAAGGCATTAACCATTGTTGGTATTGCATTGTCCCCGGAATATATTTATCAGCTTCGTCCCGGGGGTATTTTTCCAGACCATGAACGTTTTGGTATTTTATGGATGGGACGCACCGCATTAGGTAATGCCTATGATATGGATGGCGCATTTAATGATGTCGTATTGAGTCTGACATTAAAGGTTAATGAGGATGACGTCATCAATCGCCTGGACACCTTGTTGGAACCTTATGGTGGTCACGGGGCCTATGCGCGTGAACATCAGCTTTCGAATCATTTTTTGACAGAACAATTTCGTAAACTGGATAATAATGCCTCTATTTTTCCGGTGGTATTTATCGCCGTTGCCGTATTCCTGTTGAACGTTGTGGTCGGACGTCTTATTACCGTGCAGCGTGAACAAATTGCTTCACTTAAGGCCTTTGGTTATAGCAATCTAAATGTGGCGTTACATTATTCCAAGCTGGTCATTGTAATCGTCATCTCGGGTGTTGTTATAGGTGTACTGGCTGGTATCTGGCTGGGTCAGGGTATGAGCGAACTGTATATGGAATTTTTCAGCTTTCCTTTCCTGCATTATGAGTTGACACCTTCTGTTGTTATTAATGCTGCCTTAACCAATATTGTTGCCGCCATTGCAGGTACCCTGTTTGCCGTACGCGCAGCAGTCCAGTTACGTCCGGCCGAGGCCATGCGCCCTGAACCGCCGAGTGAATATAATGTGTCTATCGTTGAACGATTGGGTGTCAAACGTTATTTGTCACAGCCTAGCCGTATGATTGTGCGTCAAATCCAGCGAAGACCGGTTAAATCGCTGCTGTCTGTTATTGGTATTGCCCTTGCATGTGGGATCATGATGACAGGCCGGTTTCAGCAGGATACTGTCAGTTACATGATGTATGTTCAGTATGATCTGATGCAGCGCGATGACATTTCATTGACCTTTGTTGAGCCCACGTCACGAAAAGTGATGTTTGAATTACAAAACATGGAAGGTGTAGAGCACGTGGAAGTATTTCGTACGGTACCAGTGCGCTTGCGTTTTCAGAATCGCAGTCATCGAACCGCTATACACGGCGTGGAACCGAATGGTGATATCAAACGATTACTGGACGCGGATCTTGATCCCATATTATTACCGACAAACGGCATCGTTCTGACTGACTATCTGGGTGATTTGCTGGGTGTGCGTCCTGGCAACCAATTAACCGTTGAAGTCCTGGAAGGGAATCGCCCGGTGCGTCAGGTGACTGTCGTCGGCATGGTCAAGGAATACATGGGTGTTAGGGGTTACATGAGGTTGTCATCACTCAATCGTTTTATGCGTGAAGGTAGTGCAATCTCCGGCGCTTATCTTGCCGTCGATAGTTTTTATAAAAATAGTCTGTTTGAAAAAATCAAGGAGCGGCCAAGAATTGCAGGCATGCTCGAGCGCGAACAGGAAATCAAAAATTTTTACAAGACAATGAATGAGTCCACGATCTTTATTACCACAGTCGCGACAGTATTTGCTGTTATCATCGCATTCGGGGTTGTTTATAATAATGCCCGGATTTCGTTGACGGAACGTAGTCGCGAATTGGCCAGTTTGCGTGTGCTCGGCTTCACACGTGGGGAGATATCCTATATCTTGCTTGGAGAGCTGACAGTGCTGACAATATTTGCGATTCCACTGGGTTTTCTTATAGGTCGTGCCTTATGCAGTTTGATTGCGAGTGCCTTGCAGTCAGAGCTTTTCCGTGTACCCCTGATACTGGAGCCGCAGACCTATGCTTTTGCCGCAACAGTTGTCATTATATCTACCATCATTTCCGCTCTGGTCGTTCGTAGCAGGCTTGATAAACTTGATCTGATTGGCGTGTTAAAAACAAAGGAGTAATTTATGTATTGGCGAAGGCGTATTGTAATAGGGGTAGTCATCACCATGGTTATTCTGGCCATTGGTTATGGATTCAGGCCTGCGCCCATCTACGTAGACGTTGCGAAAGTTATGCGTGCTCCATTGAAAGTAACGGTAGAGGAAGAAGGTAAAACACGTGTTATCGACCGCTTTGTGATTTCTGCACCCGTTGGCAGTTATGCTCGGCGTATAGAATTAAATGTTGGCGACAGTGTTAGTAAAGGACGGCCATTACTTCAGCTTGAACCCTTGCGTTCAGCTGTCCTTGATCCCCGTAGCCGGGCCGAGGCAAAGGCGCGAGTTGCAGCTACAAAAGATTTACTGAGTGCAGCACAGGAGAAAGCCAGGGCCTCGGCCGCCAGTGCCGGTCTGGCCAGGACAAATCTGAAACGTATTATACGCTTGCGTAAGAACAACCATGTCACTCAGGATGAGTTGGATCATGCGCAGGCTGAAAATAAACGTAGCAGTGCTGAATTACGTTCTGCCAATTTTGCAGTTGAGGTCGCTCGTCATGAACTGGAAGCAGCGAAAACAGCATTGCAGTATTCAGCAGCACAAACAACAAGTGATACCACTGAGCAGATCGTGATTAGCTCACCTATAGATGGCAGCGTGTTAAAAGTACACCGCGAAAGCGAAGGTGTTGTTAATGCGGGGCAGGCGCTTATTGAAGTGGGTAATGCTGGTACGCTGGAAGTCGAAGTGGATGTACTTTCAATTGATGCTGTACGTATCAAACCAGGTTCGCGTGTGTTGTTTAATCGCTGGGGAGGTAATCAGGCATTACAGGGTGTTGTACGTCTGGTAGAACCTGTAGGATTTACCAAAATTTCAGCTTTGGGTGTCGAAGAACAACGGGTTTCTGTGATTATTGATATTGTTTCGCCTGCAGAACTTTGGGCTCGCCTGGGGGATGGCTACCGGGTTGAGGCCAGTTTCATTTTATGGGAAAAACAGGATGTACTACAGATACCGGCAAGTGCATTGTTTCACTATGAGGATGGCTGGGCAGTATTTATTGTGCAAGACGATCGTGCACAACATCGAGTTGTGACGGTTGGCCAACGTAATGGCTTGGTTGCGCAAATCATTGATGGTATCTCTATCGGGGAAATGGTTGTGACTCACCCGGATAATGATATTAGTGATGGGGCTCGATTACGAATAAGATAATGTCAAAGAGGCTGGCAAAGAGCAGTTTGATTAAAGTTTACTGTGTTTGCTTTGCCAGTCTCTTCGATAAATTACCGTTTAGTCATATACATTAAACAATGAATCAGCCAAAGGCACCCTGATGTTCAATGTTGAACGTCTTTAAAATATAATTAAAAGCTCGGTTGTTGGCAGCTTGTGCCACGGCATCGAATATTTCACGATCAGCCCATCCGAGTTGACGCATCTCATCCATGTCAGACTGGCTCACATCTTCTGGCGCATCAATGGACTTGATCGCCAGTTTTAATAAGGCAATTTCCTTTTGATCTAATGGTGCAGCATCCGGATTATTGCGTGAAGCACGTATGTCCTCCAGTTTGAGCCCCATATTGGTAAGAAAGGTTTCATTCAGATCAACACAATAACTACATCCGGCGTTCCACGATGTCTGATAACGAATCATTGTGGTAAGCGATGGTGGTAGCTGCGTGCCACCCATGTTGAAATAACCGATGTTCCCGGCAAACGTTTCCAGTAACGGCGGGCTTATGCTATAGAGGCGCAGACCGTCGGGCACAAATCCCATGTGCTGTTCAAAGTTGCTCAGAATGGCATCGACTTTTTCTTCTTCCCCTTTGGGTACCTGTGGAAAGATAAGTGTAGATTCTGTTTGTATGTTTGCTGTGTTTTGCATAATCGTTCTCCATGATAATATTTTATTCGTCAATAGTTGACCGGTCAGTAAAGTCGAAAGATAAAGGAATGCTAATGTAAATTCATGATGAATCTCCTTTTATTGGTGACGTTTAGAGTCTGATCTGTAATGCAGCAGGTAGTAGCTGACGTATAATTTCAGGATCATTATGTGTTTTGGCAAGCAGCATTGTGCCTTCAAAATAGGCCAGAATCGCTCTGGATGTCGCCTCTGCATCGGAGATGATGATATCTCCGGCATCATTTGCTGCCTGTAAAGTTTCGCACAGTTGCCCTTGAAGCGTGTTAAACAGGCATTCAACCTTTAGTCGTATCGTTTCATCCTGGGTTGAAAGTTCGGTGGCCAGGTTACCTAGTGGACAGCCATAAACTTGCCCTGTTTGCTCAAAGATCTGTGTTTGCATATCAGCGACCAGGGATGTAAATTTTTCAAGGCGTGCCATGGGTGCCAGCCCTGTATCAAAGGCCTTGGTTAGAATGGCATTTTTGAAGTCCAGGTAATAGGTGTCGAGTACCGCTAGCGTAAGATCTTGTTTACTAGGAAAAAAGTGATAAAAACTGCCTTTCTTCACATTAGCCTTGTCACAAATTGCTGCTACACCCACGTCCGCATAACTACTGGCGTGGAATAAATCACGTGCAGATTCGAGAATACGTTGATAGGTGTCGGGGTGTGCGTTCATAAGGCCAGTATAGTTGACCGATCGGTCTAGTCAAGTGATTTTATTCAATGTATTCATGTGCCGCATAAATAGGGTGTTTTTAGTGGGCTTAGTACTGCACCTTAGTCAATAAAGGTTCATGATGTCATGTTGGGCCTTGGTATATTGTTAACCTGGATTTTAGGCCCCGTTGGAAACTTCCACTTGTATCTTCCTGACTTCCCTTTTACCCTGCCTCCCATGAGCAAAGGTATATTTATAACAGGTACAGATACAGGAATCGGTAAGACCGTTGTTAGTTGTGTGTTACTGGAAAAACTCAAACAAGCAGGTTACAAGGTACAGGGAATGAAACCCGTTGCCTCCGGCTGTGAGCGGTCACCTGATGGGTTACGTAATGAGGATGCTGAGCTACTGATGTTACATAGTAGCGTTGATAGGGAGTATGGGCATGTTAATCCATATGCTTTTGAGCCACCGATTGCACCGCACCTTGCAGCAACGCTTGCAGACTCAAAAATAAACTTTGACGTCATTCAGCAACAATATAATCAATTGCAGGACGGTATTGATTATATTGTTGTCGAGGGTGTGGGTGGTTGGTTAGTACCTTTGAATGAGTCACAAAGTGTTGCTGATCTTGCAGTCTTTCTGGATCTGCCGGTATTACTGGTCGTAGGTATTCGTCTGGGTGCAATTAATCATGCCTTGTTAAGTTATGAGGCGATCGTTCAGTCAGGCCAGCACTGTATTGGTTGGGTTGCCAATATTGTTGAAGCTGAAATGTTATATGCAGACGAGACAATAGCGGCGATAGAGAAAAGGCTCAAAACACCACTGATGGGTGTCTTGCCTTGCGAGCCAGCTCTAGATCTGGAACGAATGGCAGGTTATTTGGATATCAGCAGAATATAAGTATTTAATTAATATGTAATATACGATTTAAATTAATTATTTTGAACAAGTTCCGCGTTTTTTTTATATACCGCCATTAAATACTAATTATTTTTACACCATATTACCTGAATTTCCATGAACAAAATTTATACCTATGTATAATTCTCGGGATTAAAATTAATATTAAGTTATTGTTAGTATTGGTTATTAGTGTTAATTATAGGTGACTATATCGTTAATGTATTAGAAAAAAGTAATAAACTAACATAAATTTAAGTTATGACGTAAAACTCCAAATTTAATTGCGACAAAATGTCGCATAGGTTAGCATCACCGGCCATTACTGCTAGAAGTCTGTCGATGAGTCAGACCGGGAGCAAGAAAGAGACATGATTCTTGCCGATTACCCACAAGATCAACCGGATTGCATATTAATTATCCGGCCAAATCAGTCACTAACGTGGCGAGGTACGTTGATCTTTTATTTAGCGGTGTCAGTGACAGCGCTGGTGATTGCAGTAATGTTTGCCGTAAGGGGTGCCTGGTTGATTTTACCCTTTGCCGGACTGGAGATTTTAGCGTTGGGTGCATGCCTTTATATATGCGCCCGTAAAAATACTGAATGTGAAGTGATTCATATTGGTGAAGATGTTGTAAAAGTGGAAAGAGGTCGACGACGTCCTGAACACAGTGTTGAATTTCAACGCGCCTGGACACGAGTGAACCTCACCCAAAACAGACTGGCATGGTATCCCAGTCGCTTGACTCTCAGCTCGAAAGGGCAAGAGATAGAGATTGGTTCTAAGCTGCTGGAAGAGGAGCGCATTGAACTCACTAAAGAATTGCAACGGAAGCTAACAAATTAGATATTTTGGAAGATTTAAAAACTAAAACTTAAACTGAGGAGTTAGAACGGCATGTCGTTTAAGCATAATAATATAATGACAAAAGGCCTGGTTCTATTGAGTTTGATGCTGGGGGGGATGAGTTCGGCCCTTGCAGAATATAAACTTAATTTCCAGGAACCTGTAACCGCTATTGGTCGCGAGATCTATGATCTGCATATGCTGGTCTTCTGGATCTGCGTGGCCATCGGCATTGTTGTGTTCACAATGATGATGATTTCAATCATTAGTCACCGTAAATCAAAAGGTGCAGTTTCATCTGATTTTCATGAAAGTGCCAAGGTTGAAGTGCTCTGGACGATTATTCCTTTCATCATCCTGATCGCTGTTGCAATTCCTGCAACGTCTACACTGATTAAGATCGAAGACACTTCTAACGCAGACCTCACGATTAAAGTGACGGGTCTACAATGGAAATGGAAATATGAATATGAAAATGGCGTCAGCTTTATCAGTTCATTGAATGCTGATCATAAAAAAGCAGCCATGAAAGATTCCGGTGTCGATGTTTACAAGATCAAAAATTACTTGCTGGAAGTCGATAACGAACTGGTTATTCCTGTTAATAAGAAAGTACGTTTCCTGGTTACTTCAGATGATGTAATCCATTCATTCTGGATTCCGAAGTTTGCTATGAAAAAAGATGCGATCCCGGGTTATGTAAACGAAACATGGAGCATGCCTGAAAAGACGGGTACCTATCGCGGTCAGTGTGCTGAGCTTTGTGGTAAAGACCATGCCTTCATGCCTATCGTCATAAAGGTTGTCGAGCAAGCTGAATATGATACATGGCTTGCAGCGAAGAAAACCGAGGCTGACGCAGCAGCTGCAGAAGCAGCATCAGACAAGGTCTGGAGTAAAGCTGAGTTAATGGCCAAGGGTGAGGCAATCTATAAAGGTAAGGGTGGTTGTTTTGGTTGTCACGGGGCTAACGGTGAGGGCATTGCAGTATTCCCGAAACTGGCTGGCAGCGCGATTGCAACCGGACCGGCAGCAGCTCACACAGATGTCGTAGTTAAAGGTGCGCCAGGCACAGCAATGGCCGCTTACGGCAACCAGCTGAACGACCTGGAACTGGCTGCGGTTATTACCTATGAGCGTAATTCGTGGGGTAACAATGCCTCTATCGTACAACCAGCTGATGTTAAGGCTGCCCGATAAGGGAGTGTGGAGGATAATAAAATGAGTGAAACAATGACACACGATGATCACGGAGCACCTAGCGGAATCACGCGCTGGTTGTTCACAACTAATCACAAAGATATTGGTACACTGTACCTGTGGTTCAGCTTTATCATGTTCCTGCTGGGTGGCACCATGGCACTGGTTATCCGTGCCGAGCTGTTCGCACCAGGCATGCAGATAGTTGATCCTAACTTCTTTAATATGATGACCACATTGCATGGTCTGATCATGGTATTTGGTGCCATTATGCCTGCCTTCGTTGGTCTGGCTAACTGGCAAATTCCCATGATGGTCGGCGCGCCGGATATGGCATTGCCTCGAATGAACAACTGGAGCTTCTGGATTCTGCCTGTGGCAGCAACCATGCTGGTCGCACCAATGTTTATGGGTGGTGACTTCATGTCAGGTCAGGGACCGGCATTCGGTTGGACTTTCTACGAACCCCTTTCAGGTCAATATGACAAGTTAGGTTTCTTCGTATTTGCAGTCCATCTGTTAGGTTTCTCATCTATCATGGGTTCAATCAACATCATTGCCACGATATTGAATATGCGTGCGCCTGGCATGACACTGATGAAAATGCCACTGTTCGTTTGGACATGGTTGATCACAGCCTTCCTGTTGATCGCAGTTATGCCAGTACTGGCTGGTGCGGTTACCATGATGTTGACAGATAAATATTTCGGTACCAGCTTCTTTGATGCAGCCGGTGGTGGTGATCCTGTATTGTTCCAGCATGTATTCTGGTTCTTCGGTCACCCTGAGGTATATATCATGATCCTGCCTGCATTCGGTGTCATCTCGGAGATTATTCCAACGTTTGCACGTAAGAAACTATTTGGTTATGCATCCATGGTATATGCATCTGCCTCTATCGCATTCCTGTCGTTCATCGTATGGGCTCACCATATGTTTACTGTCGGTATGCCAGTTGCGGGTGAGTTGTACTTCATGTTCGCAACCATCATGATCGCGGTTCCAACAGGCGTTAAGGTGTTTAACTGGGCTACCACCATGTGGAAAGGCTCCATGACTTTTGAAACACCTATGTTGTGGGCGATTGGTACGGTCTTCCTGTTTACCCTGGGTGGTTTCACAGGTCTGATGTTGGGTGTTGCTCCGGCTGACTTCCAGTACCATGATACCTACTTTGTTGTTGCGCATTTCCATTACGTACTGGTATCAGGTGCGCTGACAGGTATTATCGCAGGTGTTATTTACTGGCTGCCTAAGTGGACTGGTCACATGTACAGTGAAACACTCGGTAAATGGCATTTCTGGTTGACTATGATTGGTATGAATCTGACATTCTTCCCAATGCACTTCACAGGGCTTGCCGGTATGCCACGTCGTTATGCTGACTACCCATTACAGTTCGCTGATTTCAATGCGATCTCAAGTATTGGTGCATTTATCTTCGGATTCTCGCAGCTGATTCTGTTGTGGCTTGTTATCAAGTGCATCAAGGGTGGCGAAAAAGCAACTGATCAGGTTTGGGAAGGTGCGCACGGTCTGGAATGGACATTGCCATCACCTGCTCCTTACCATAGCTTTAGTACAGCACCAGAAGTGAAATAAGGAGTAGCCTGCCTTCATGAAAATGGAGGCAGGCAATACTGATTATGAATGAAGTAAATGTAGATCAAAAACGCAAGGCTAAGAGAACAATCATAATATTGGCAGTCACAGCTGTTGCTATATATGTCCTGTTCTTTGTTATGCAGGCTAATCGTTAATGGTTCAGAAAGACATACAGGCAGCCAATAAACGTGTTGTTAAAAAGTCTGTCCTGATTGTTGTCGCCATGTTTGGATTTGGCTACTTTCTGTTGCCAATGTTGTATAGCCTGATTTGTGATTCGTTTGGTTTAAACGGACAGACAGAACAGGTAACTACTGCGCAAGCGTCAAAGGTAGAAGTAGATAAAAGTCGAGTGATCAGGGTAACCTTTAATTCGATTACAAATAGCAAGTTGCCCTGGAGTTTCAAACCAGAGGTTAAACAGCTTGAGCTGCATCCCGGTGAGTTGAAGAAGGTAAATTATGTAGCAAAAAATTTATCGGGTTCAGACATAGTCGGGCAGGCGATATACAGTGTGTCACCCGTAGAGGCGGCACGTTACTTTAAAAAGACGGAATGTTTTTGTTTTAAACAGCAGTTACTGAAGTCAGGCGAGAGCAAGGAAATGCCAGTATTATTTTTGCTGGAACCTGATTTACCGAAAAACATACAGGAAGTAACATTATCCTATACGTTTTTTAATTCTGATAAGTACGCTAGTAAGTGATTGTTGTTAATAGAAAAAGATTTTTTTTGAATTTTACATATAATATAAATAAGAGAGAGGGGTAACTATGTCTAGTACGCATGGTGGATATTACGTCCCACAACCCAGTCACTGGCCAGTGACAGGTTCTATCGGGTTGTTTTTGACTACGGGCGGTTTTGCAATGGCATTGCCTGCCAATGCCGGCGATCCGATGGGCAGTCTGACTGTCATGTACATTGGTTTTGCTGTTCTGGCATTCATGTTGTTTGGCTGGTTTGGTACAGTCATCAAGGAGAGTCAGAGTGGTTTATACAATGCACAGGTAGATCGTTCATTCCGAATGGGCATGAGCTGGTTTATCTTCTCCGAAGTTATGTTCTTTGCTGCCTTCTTCGGTGTGCTCTATTACATGAGAATGTATTCTATTGACTGGCTTGGCGGTGGTGGCAACAATGCCAGCACACATGAGTGGTTGTATCCTGAGTACACATCAGCCTGGCCTACCAATGGTCCGGGTAATGTTGGTGGTGACTATGAGGTTATGAGTCCGTGGGGACTCCCAGCAATCAATACATTGTTGCTGTTGTTATCAGGTGTAACCGTAACCTGGGCGCATTGGGGTCTGAAGAAAGAAAACCGCGGTCAGTTGATTTTAGGGTTGTTTTTAACTGTAGGGTTAGGCGCGGCATTCGTAATCTGTCAGGCTGTCGAGTATATGCATGCCTATGAGACAGGTCTGAAACTGACGACAGGCGCATATGGTAGTACCTTCTATATGTTGACAGGTTTCCATGGTCTGCATGTAACGATCGGTGCAATCATGCTGCTGGTCGTTCTGCTGCGTAGTATGAAGGGTCACTTTACTGAAGAGAACCATTTCGCATTTGAAGCGGCTGCCTGGTACTGGCATTTTGTGGACGTGGTTTGGTTAGGTCTGTTTATCTTCGTGTACTGGTTAGTATAAGTCGATAGCTGACTGATAAAAAAGCGCCGTCAGATATCTGGCGGCGCTTTTTTTATGAGCAGTAAAAGTTAACAGGGTGGAAGGGTGTGCCTGTTAGTTCGAACAGTATAGAAGCTTAGTTCGTGTAGACCCCATGAGGTTCAATCATGCCCGTCCAGGCGCCAACTAAAAGTATGACAAATAAGGTAAGTGATATGCCTATACGCCACGTCAGCGCTTTGACCAGACGGTCTGATTTGCCCTTGTCTTTCATCATGTAGTACATGCCAGAAAACAGGGCAGAGACAATGACAAGTAATAAAATGACAACCAGAATTTTGAAAATAGACATAATTTCGGCACTTTTAGTTTAGAATACTGGCCTGTGATTATAACAATAGTCGGCCCCGATGAGTATAAACAATGAAAAGTAAGTCAATACAGTTTGGATCATATGAATTCAGGTTCAGGTGGTCCCTGTTTATTACCTTACTGATTTTGTTGCCACTGGGGATAACGCTCGGATTCTGGCAGATGGATCGTGCCAAAGAAAAAGATTCCATAGAAAATCTGCGAGAAAAAAATACCAACCAGGGAATGATAAGGCTGGGCGCAAATGATAATGATATTGATACTATGTTATATCGCGAGGTGTCGATCAGTGGTGAGTTTAAGCTGAGCCAGCAGATCCTGCTGGAAAACAAAAAATACAAGACTAAACCCGGCTACCATATTTTTACACCAATGAGATTACAAGATAGTGATATTTATATTTTGATTGCGCGAGGCTGGGTGCCCCAGGGGGCAGATCGTCGTTTTACACCAGCTTTACCCGGTTCTCAGGGTAATCAGAAAATACAAGGTCGGGTAGAAAGGGTGCCAAGTGTAGGGCTAAAAGTTGGTGAGCCAGGTGAGTCGGGTATGATGTGGCCAAAGCGACTAACTTATCTAGAGTTATCCTGGGTAACGAAAGAAACAGGTTATAAATTTTTACCATACGTCGTATACCAGACATCGGGTGAGGACTTTGGTTTGGTGCGTGACTGGCGCCAGGAGTTTCAGGCAAAAGAGCGGATGTCGCCTGAAAAACACCTGGGATATGCGTTACAATGGTTCTCTTTGGCGGCGTTGGTTGTCATTATGTATCTAATTTTATCGATAGGAAAATCCAGAAGGGACGCGGATTCAGGAGAAAGCAGTTGAATAATGAAGTAAAAAAATCGTGGTTGTCACGTGCGGCCGTCCCGCTGATGTTATTAATACTTGTCGCCCCTATGGGCTCTGCATGGATCGTATACAAATACTTCCCTGATGCTGTAAGAACACTCGGGACATCTAATTACGGTCAGTTTATCAATCCACCAGCAAAATTTTCAGTGGATGGATTAACGGATATAGATGGTAAGCCAGTTGCCGGTAACATTCTGGATAAAAAATGGACCTACGTATATCTACATTCCAGTAGTTGTGACCGAACTTGTTTTGATCATCTTATGCTTATCAAGAATGTGCGCCTAAGTCAGGGTAAGGAAGTATCGAGGATGAAGCGGTTGTTTATCGTTACATCAGGTGCGGCAGATGAAGAATTACGAAAAATTTTGGCGCAATTTCCATCATTACGTACTGTTTTACTCAGTAGTGATGAACAGAGGCGTTACGTTGAGAAAATATTTTCGACTGACGTTAAGCGCGATCCATTAACGTCCAATACGATTTACATCGTCGACCCTGACTCCAAGGTTATGATGCATTACAAAGAAGAAAAGAATGAGCAAGGCGGTGATGCAGGCATGGGAAAAGATGCAATTATAAAACAGGGTAAAGGGATGCAGGGTGACATGGCTAAACTCATGAAGAATAGCAAATTACGTAAATAATGATATAAATCAAGAGCAGGTCGATGAGCAAAAATAAAATACAATGGTCTGAATATTACGAGTTGACCAAGCCCAAGGTCGTTATGTTGCTGGTGTTTACAGCAGTTATTGGTATGTTCCTTGCTGTTCCCGTATCGGAAGATATTCCATGGTTACTGATGTTATATGCATCCATCGGTATCGGCTTGGCCTCTGCTTCTGCCGCGGCCATTAATCAGGTGGTTGATCAGAAAGTTGATGAGGTGATGGCACGCACAAAAAGCAGGCCGTTACCACAAGGTAGTATGCCAATGCGTAACGCCTTGATTTTTGCGCTTGTTATAGGTGTGATTGGTTTGGGCATGCTGTGGGTATTGGTTAACCAATTAACCGCCTGGCTAACTTTTGCATCACTGATAGGTTATGCGGTTGTTTATACCATGTACCTTAAGCGTGCCACACCTCAGAATATTGTAATTGGTGGCGCAGCGGGGGCCGCACCACCGGTCCTGGGATGGGTAGCCATTACTAATTCAGTAGACCCGCATTCCCTGTTGTTGTTCTTAATTATCTTCGTCTGGACACCACCGCACTTCTGGGCATTAGCCATTCATCGTCGGGATGAATACGCCAAAGTCGAGATACCCATGTTGCCTGTGACACACGGCATTGCATTTACGCGACTGCATGTATTGTTGTATACAATATTGTTGTTGGTGGTCAGTGTCTTGCCATTTGTGACACGTATGAGCGGTGTATTTTATCTGGGCGGTGCGCTGGCATTGGGTTTGGGTTTTCTCTATTACGCTGTTCAACTCATGCGCCTGGAAGATGGCAGGATTGCCATGAAAACATTCGGTTTTTCGATATTGTATCTGATGGGTATATTTGCGTTTTTATTGGTTGATCATTATATACCTTTATTGCAGGCATTATTAGCATAGCTAGGATATGTCTGTTTCTTGCAGACGTTATTATTTTGCAGGATGATAATGTGACGCGAAAGTGATGATTATTTAATTTGTAATTTTTTTCAGTACATTTTTTACTATTGAGTCACATCGGTAACCAGCAAATTCAAATACCTGCATTCCTGCTGAATCAAGATACACTTCAATACTTTTTCGTAATGCACGTTTAGCACGAGAATATTGTGTTTTAACAACGTCTTCACTGAGTTCGAGTGATAATGCGGTTTCCGAGGTGCTGAGCTGCTGTATGGCGCGCATTACATAGACACTACGATACGATATTGGTAAAAGATCAATCGCATTTTCAATTAACTTATGTAATTGTTGCCCAGCGAGATAGTCAGCTGGTTGTATATCCTGAGATGCTGAGTTAGTTAGTTTAGCTTCAGCATCGTCAGACAGGTAGACTATGCGGCGTGATTTTCTGATCCTCATCATGGCTTCATTCCTGACAATGCGTGATAGCCAGCCAGCAAAGCCATCAGGGCCTTTGAACTGGTGGAGTTGATAATATGCAGTGATGTGAGTTTCCTGTACTGCATCTTGCGCTTCAGTATCATCCCGCAGGATGCTGCGAGCTATCCTGTATAGTTGTTGATTGTATCGACGTATAATTGTTTCGAAAGCACTGATATCACCATTCCTGACTTTGGCGACAAGCTCACTATCAGAAGGTGTGTTGGAGCTTAGAGTGTTTATGTTTTGTGAAAATGATGATTGTTGTTTCATAATTACAGTTTACTGACAAAGTGGGTTTAAATCAGATAGTGAGAGTAAAAAGGCCGTTAATTGTTTGAGTTCGGTAGGGGAGGTGATCCCGGAAAAACCCATACTGGTCCCTGGAATCATATCCATAGGCGAGTATAAAAACTTTTCTAAAGTAGCTGCTGTCCAGATGATATCAGAATCTTTCATGGCTTGAGTATATTCAAATCCAGGTGTACTTCCTGCCTTTCGTCCTACTAATCCACAATGTTTCGGGCCTGTGCGATGATAATCGTAAGTGTGGCATCCAGTGCATCTAGTGTAAATATTTTTGCCAGCCTGTATGTCAAGATTATTATCAGAGTAGGCATTAGTATGGCTACCTGCAAAGCAGGCAACCATAATAATAAATAAAATGTATTTATTATTCATGGTGCTACGAGAAAAATGCTCCTGGTACAGGGTCAAGTGAGAGAGCTTGACGTAAAATAGCCCAGTGCATTGCTTCATCTGCTAATATGCTGGCGGCAGCCTTAGCAAGGTCGCTGTTATCAAACAAAGGTATAGCGCCGGCGTAGGCACTGACGGCTCCTCGTTCCAGACTGGCAGCAAACCTTAGTACATCAGCTTCATTTTTCAATTGATCAACAGGAAAATTGTAATTGGATTTTGCATGTGTTGCCCGCCCACCAAGTTTGCGAATAGTGCTGGCTAACACATCAATATGTTCTTTGTGGTGTCCCTGGAATTTAACTGCAACTTTTAATGTTCCTGTGGTCAGTAGCCCACTTTCTGCTCCGAGTTGATAAGCTGCTACTGCTTCATGTTCTGCAGCAATCGCAGTATTAAGTATTCTTACATCTTGTGCCAGCTCTTTGCTACTGGCTGTTTTTCCGGCATGAGCAATACTTAAGCCGCCAACTATGGCAATCGTTGTGCCTGAGAGGGCTAGTTTCCCGCTTGATTTAAGAAACCCGCGCCTGTTCAGGGTTTGGTGCTTATTTGTGTTATTTGTCATTAGAATCTCCGTTTATAGTTAGAGGGTATTAATTTTAAGTGTCAATATAGAGATGCATGAAAACAAAAAAGGTGACAGTGTAATGGGTAGTTATTTATAAAATAAGATAAAAGCAAGTAAAGGGGGTGTTTTTCCCAATTTCGAAGAGTTTTATGATATACAGCGTGCCGGTAGGTATCTTTCTGAAATCAGATGAGTTCATCAGGTATATTTGTTACATGGATATACTTGCTTTTGTAAAGATGATTATTATATTGTTTAATTCATGACGTTGATCATATTGTTGACCTATTATAGGTATGATTGCAGTTATGCGCGCATAATGTAGTATCAGTAAGGCTAATTGTTAGAGTTGTTTTATGCTGTACCTTAATAAGTATATATAAACAAATAATCACATAGGTGAGGGTCATGGAACAGGAAATTCAGCAAGCACAGGCCGTATACAATCTCATTACCGAATTCTTCGTAAATTACAGCTTCCAGATTCTCGGTGCCATTATAATATTTATAGTGGGCTTGCTGGTGGCGCGTAAAATCAGTAGTGTGGTATTGAGATTATGTGAACGAAAAAATATTGATGTCACTCTAAGTCGTTTTATTGCCAGTGCAACAAAAATTCTTGTCGTTGTCATGGTCGCGGTAATCGCACTTGGCAAGGTTGGTATCAGTGTTACACCGTTTGTCGCAGCCATAGGTGCCCTTTCATTGGGTGCCGGTTTGGCAATGCAGGGTTTGCTCTCCAATTATGGCGCAGGCCTGAATATTATTATTACACGCCCGTTTGTTGTAGGAGACACTATCCGTGTGCAAGGTGTGGCTGGGCAGGTGAAAGAAGTCCATTTAGCGTTTACTTTACTCACGAATGAAGATGACGTAGAGATCACGATCCCGAATAAACATATCGTGGGTGAGATCCTTCATAATTCACATACCGACACCCTTGCAGAAGAAACAGTTGGTATTGCATATGATAGTGATCCGGAAATTGCTATTGCGGCAATCAGGCAGGCGTTGAAAGACACCGCTAATGTTAACCATGATAGAGAACCGCTTATCGGGATTGAGGATTTCGCTGATAGCAGTATTAATATCGGCATACGTTTCTGGGCACCAACCAGTCAATATTTTGATACACGTTATAAGGCGAATGCCGCAATTATTTCCGCACTGCAGGCGGCTGAGGTGGATATTCCCTTCCCACAACGTGAAGTACGGATTCTTGGTGAAGGCAGTGTGATTGAAGAAGGCATTTAATTTTATACCGTCTAAAACTGGTTATGCGCAGGTATGCATAATTTCTGACTAGACTAATATGTTTGGGTATTCTTATATCTTCTCCTGTCACATCTTGTTGCTGTATACATTGAAGTAACGTTATGGACCATAATTCAGGCGTTTGACATCAGCGAGCCCTTTATCAGATATGGTCATGATATATAAATCTCCATATTCTTCAGGCTCATCACCCTTGCCACCCAGTCCTCGATACATTGCTTTTAAATTCCCTGAGGTATTGCCAATCCAAACAACGGCTCCGCCTGAATGCTTGTCCAGTATTTCTTTGATAACATCATCTGCCCAAAAAACACTGAGTACTGATTTACGAGTAATTTTGATTCTATATTTTTTCGCGAGTGGTTCTGCTGTTTCCAGATTGCGTTCTAGATCTGGACTGTATATTCCTGTAATACCTAGCCCATCTACTGCTGTCACTAATGCCTGCGCTCGCTTTTTGCCGCGTGCATTTATATGGATGTCGTCCTTATCACGGTCAGCATGGCGAGTGAGTACAACCACGGTTGTCGTGCCAGGTTTTGATTGCACATTGCCAACTGTGCAGGAAGAAAGTAGTACCAAGGTAGATAGCAGCAAAACCAATAATTTTATTTTTCTCATATCAAAGTTCCTGGTTGTCATGCATGTGATTATTAATATTATTCAAGATTTAAGTAGTATAGGTGGTATATCGATGGAGGTCCTATTAATGAAAGTTATCTATACCTTTTGTTAGTTTAAACTGTCATGCTATATTTTCCATTTCCGCAAACGGGTTAATGTTCAGTAATATTTTAACTTAACCATGAAGTGAATTATTTAATCATGGCAGTGGCCTTGAATTGTGCATAAACTTTCTTGCCTGGTTTCAATTCGAGCTTGCTGACAGATCTTATACTTAACAAGGTAAGAATAGGCTTGGTGCTGAGTAAACATTCTACTAGTTGCTTACCATTCTCAGGGATATGAATTTTATTAATGGTGACGGGTAAGATGTTCAATATACTGGTATCGCTATTGTTACTCAGGCTTAGGCTGACATCCTTGGCATGCACAAGAATGCGTACCGATTGATCCATGGGTAATAAAGGGCCAGAAATTAAAATATTGTGATCGTTACATAACACGGTTGAGATATTTTGCTCTATATCATTATGGCTGACAGTGCCTTGTAGTATAAAGCTCTTGCCTTCTGCTTGTGTTAATAAAGGTTGGCTGACGCATAAGTCGACGAGATCCCCCTGGTCAATAATTTTACCATCATTTATTACGACAATCTGGTCACCAAGGCGTAACACTTCTTGTAGGTCGTGGCTGACATAGATGACGGGTATGGTCAGGTCTTGGTGTATGCTTTCAAGGTAAGGTAGTAACTCCTGTTTGGAGGTGTAGTCCAGAGCGGACATGGGTTCATCAAGCAACAATAATTCAGGGTTGCAAAGTATGGCGCGTGCAAGGGCAACACGTTGTTTTTGTCCACCAGATAGTTGGTGCGGGTATAGGTCAAGTAATGAAATCAGCGCAAATCTATCTATCAGGTCATCCAGTTTTATCAGAGTAGTTTTGTCTGTTAAACGTCGATAACCATATTGAATATTATTGTAGATATTCATGTGTGGGAATAGACGGCTATCTTGAAAAACATAACCAATGCGCCTTGCAGAACTGGGCAAATGTATGCGGTCTTTGCTATGATCAAAGGTTTTATTGCCGATATTGCAAACACTGAAATCAGCACGTTCGAGGCCAGCGATACAATTTAGTAACATTGATTTACCTGAACCGGATGGGCCGAATAAAACAGTGATGCCGGTTTGGTTGAATGTAAATCGGGCATCCAGTGAGAAATTACCAGTGGTTTTTTTATAGTGTATTAGGTTGGGAGGCATATTTGTTTTGTTAGAGCCTGATATTTAACTTTCGATTTGCAGTATAGGCAATGAATAAAACAATAAACGAGAATAACAATAGACCAGCCGAGTAAATATGTGCTGCGCTATACTCCAGTGCTTCGACATGATCGTAGATACTGATAGACAGAACCTGTGTTACACCCGGAATGTTGCCACCTATCATTAAAACCACACCAAACTCGCCGACGGTGTGTGCAAAACCAAGGGTAATGGCGACGAAAAAGCCACGATATGATAAAGGCAGAATAATGCTAAAAAATATATCGATCGGTTTAGCTCCCAGTGTTGCAGCGGCCTGTTGTAGTGGTTTGCCTATATTTTCAAAACTTGCCTGCAATGGTTGGACAACAAAGGGTAATGAATAAATCACTGACCCGATCACCAGGCCAGCAAAACTGAAGGTGAGAGGTGTGTCGCTGAAGAATGCCCAGAGTTGACCGGCAAAACTATTCGGGCTAAATGCGACAAGCAGGTAGAAGCCAAGTACGGTTGGTGGCAACACCAATGGAAGCGCAACGAGAGCTTCAATTGGTGTTTTATAACGTGTTCTGGTATTTGCCAGCCACCAGGCCAGAGGTGTGCCGATCATTAATAATACCAGCGTGGTGACCAGTGCCAGCTTAAGCGTGATTAAAATAGGGGCTAACTGGATAGCTGAAGTCATTGTGCCGTCAGGTATCCATGTTGCTGGATAATTTTTTGAATATCTTGTCGCATTAAAAAAGTTGTAAAATATTTTGCTTGTATTTTTTTGCTGGACTGTTTCAGTATCACCAATTGTTGCTCCAGTGGATTGTATGTCTTTGCATCTGGTAGCCAGTAGTGTTTGTTATTGTGTCGCTTGATCTCCGCGAAAGCAACAAAACCGATGTCTGCGTTACCAGATTGTACAAACTGATAGGTTTGAGAAATATTTTCACCGCGAACAAGTTTTGCTTTAATGGATTGATAAAGATCTAAATACTTCAGGAGCTGAACAGACGCCTCACCGTAAGGTGCGGTTTTTGGGTTGGCGATGGCAATTTTGTTGAATTTATTAGTTTTGAGAATATTGAGTGTGTTCTTGTCGGTATTACCTGAAGACCACAGTGCGAGCTGTCCAATGGCATAAGTTAAACGACTATTTTTAATGATCA